>WLWD01000997.1_pt1 | contig 104661 bp, 90 predicted proteins | sample 6712731 | NCBI WGS metagenome assembly WLWD01 (sample SAMN12718690, study PRJNA576275) | sponge metagenome | isolation source: marine sponge | host: Mycale hentscheli | place: New Zealand: South Island, Marlborough, Capsize Point | collected 2014-11-01 | reverse complement strand
TTGGCCTGGCTTGCAATATCGACATCGTCAGGGATTGAAACTTCATCAACCTCAGGCTCAGTATCTTTAGCTTCACAGTCTAGTTTAGTTTTTTTGCTGCTGTTTCCTATGTGTAATATGCATACACACCTGCATAAGCTTTTCATTTAAAATGAATGCATCACATACCTTGCTTTCCATCAGAAACTTTTATAACGGTGACTGGGTAGGATTTTTTCTTCCAATCTAACAGTAGTTGTGCTCCCCTTTCCAGTTCTTTCATGGTGGTTAGAGGTTCTGAATCAGTAGTGCTAAGTGCTACAATCTTAACCTTGAAGTTTTTGCCACTTTGATTACATTGCACCTCAATTCTCTCTAACAACAAAGACAATTAGTTACAATTTTGACAATGCTTAATGCTTTAATACATTATTATGCCAAGATTAATCAGATAATGGAAGAAAAGTAATCAAGGCAAGTAAGCCTAATTCCTTAACTAAGAAATACATATTATCTTTCATTTCTGCCTGAAATTGTTCTTCTCTTAAGAAACTGGCTCCTTTGAAGCTTGAAGTATTTTTTCTAGTTCGCTTATTAGAAAACTCAGCAATTTCTTCTACTCCTGATTCATCATCAGAACTTAAGTCAGATTCTCTATTCCTTTTTCCAGACATTTTGTCCACTTCTAAAATATTACAAGTCTAAATCTTGTAGTGCAGCTGCTTTTGCACATGGTGTGGTTAGTATTCTGTACATTGAAATCTGTAAATGTCCCCGTAAAACATGATGTAATGATTATTTGGCATAAATTAATGCACATTATCTCAACTACTTTTATTAAGAGCTAGTAGCTGCAATGGAAAGGAGAAAAAGAGGTCCATACAAGAATACTTGAAAGATCCTTGTTGTCCACTCCCTAAAACAACTAAATGGAGATCTAAAAAATGTTCTCAGTAAGTATGCTTATACAAACATGTCATGCAAAATTGTACAGTGAACTTAAGCTATAGTAATTCAGTAGAAATATAAGAACAATTGAAATAACTAGTTCCCATGTAATGTAGTTAATCTGTTAAGTGAAACTTACGTTTTGCTGATTAGATATCATGCTAAAAAACAAAGTGATGGCGGCACTGGGAATCAGTCACGATTTGATGAGACAGGAAATCATCAGGAAGATACTACTGATGACAGCAGTATGCATCTTCAAGACAGCATAGTAGATAGCAGGGATTCAGAAAGTTCAGATATTGTTTCAGTTCCAAGTGAGAATGATAATAGTGAGTCTGCTGATGGTGAGCAGCTAGGGTTCAGTGATGATGACACTGAATTTGAATTTGATCAAGATGTGGAAGAAATAGAAACCAATGCATTAGTTGATGATTGTGATGAAGCTACAGCTGAAGGCTTTGAATTCAATAAAGACTTGTTTCAGCCTCTATATGATAATGCAACAATTTCGTTATGTGGTGCTTTCTGTGCAATACTGGAATTTAAACGTGCATGTAGGCTTCCCTTTTCCACGATACACATGTTGCTTCAACTACTTCAGTTGCTATGTCCCCCAAATAACTGTTTACCACGAACAGTTTATGCATTCAAAAAACTATTCTGCAAGGCCTCACTATGTAATGAAATACACAGCTTTTGTGCCGACTGCAATACAGAATTACAAGTCAATCAAAAATTCTGTGCCAACACTGTATGTCGGAAGAGAGAGCCTAGCAAACTGATTCATTTTGATATCAGTGGAGCGATTAAGAAAGTTTTACTGAGTAAGTGGAATAGTGATGATAATTAATAATTAGGCAATATTTTTATTTTATAAACATACTAGGCTGTAGAAAGTAGCTATTTGTAATACCAAAACAAAAAAATTAATAAGTGTAAGGATAATAGGATAATATTGTTTTTAGGAAGGGCATAGACATTATGAGGGGGTGGGAGGGGGGGAGGAGGAATGCTTTTCTAAATGGCCTAAAAACTCCTGTTCACACAATGAACCGGCAGTATAACTATACTTCGATAGTCTGACCAAGTGTGAAACCATTCAATGTAACCTAAAAAACAGCATGCTATTGCATATGAAGTACTGTGTGTGTGTGTGTGTGTGTGTGTGTGTCTGTGTGTGTGTGTTTAATTAAGGATCTTGCACATTCACAAGCTTTAGCTATTCTAAAAAAGATTTTATCGAATAAAGTTAGCGAGTAGGTAGTTTCACAATTCTGCACGGATCAATAGATAAACTACATAGATTTTTTTCAGTGATTGAAGATGTATATTATTTATTAACATTAGATTTTTTGTTTATTTTCAGGGAACTGGTCCTCTTTAGTGAAGTGGAATGCTTTGAATGGCAACAGTGAATCACACAAGCCTGGTATAATAATCAGCACTGATGGTATTTCACCTTTTAACTCCTCTAACATAACTGTTTGGCCCATTGTAATTGCTCTGTCAAATTTGCCCCCAAAAGTTCGGTGGAATAAAGATAATTTGGTAGTTTCTTCCCTTTGGGTAGCTGAAAGAAAACCCCCTATGACTATCTTCTTTGCTCACTTAAGAAATACATTGAAGTATCTGTCAGAACGTGGGATTAACTTGAATACTACAGAGGAAATAATGAACTTAAAATTTCAGCCGTTGTTTGGTTCATTTGACATGGTAGCTAAAGCCCCTATATTGAACATGAATCAATTTAACGGAAAATATGGGTGCCCATCATGTTTACATCCTGGAGTGCATACAGCATCTAGATATTACCTGCCTGATACTGAATACCCTATAAGAACAAATGACAATAATTTGCAGAATGCCATAGAAGCTGAAGTCAAGGGAACACGTATAAATGGAATAAAAGGGAAATCAGTGCTGTCTGGAATTGTAGATTTAGTCAATGGGGTTCCATTGGATTACATGCACTGTGTATTGGAAGGTGTAACTAAATGGATGTTAGATAAATGGGTTAGTTCACCAAACCACTCATGTGCTTACTACATTGGCAGAGTTTTAGGGAGACTTGATGCACAATTACTAGACCAATGTCCCCCTCATGATTTTAGTCGAGATTGCAAATCATAGAAAGCATTGGAAGGCAAGTGAATTCAGGAATTGGCTTTTGTACTACTCTTTGCCACTCCTTGTTTCTATAAATATGCCACCCCTTTATCTTCATCATTTTGCATTATTAGTGTGTTCTATTCATATTTTACTTCAACCTAAGCTTACTGAGACTCAAATAAAAGCTGCAGAAGAGATGCTTCAAGATTATTATTTGCTTCTGCCTGACCTATATGGTATCAGTAGTTGTACTTTAAATGCTCACAGCCTTTCCCATTTATCACTGTATGCCAGAATTTGGGGACCTTTATGGGTCTATTCTTTGTTTGGATTCGAAAATTTAAATGGTCATTTAACTAGCATGATAACATCAAAGTATAAGATTGCGGAACAGCTATCTTTTTCAATTAATATATGCCAATCTATAGTTAGCCACGCTGACAAATTAGTGGAAACTGAAAATGAAGAGACATTAACATTTATATCATCATTGTCAAGTTCTCTTTGCCAGAATAAGAAAATGGTTCTTGTTTTTCCAGGAATATATGCTGCAGGAGTTATTAAACACGCTTCTTTTACAAATGAAGAGGAAATTGTAATTTCTCACATTACTGCCATATCAACGAAGGATATTTTAATTTTTCACAAATTATATTTAAAAGAGACATACATTTTGTCTACTCGATATGCTGGTAAACGAAGCAGCTCAGTTTGCAGTTATAAGCACAATGGCACAACACATTATGGAGTAGTAGAGAAATTTGTTTGTCACCACCGATTGCACTGTTGAAACCATTTAAAGTGACAAGAACATCATTGCTTAAAGAGAGTGGGAATCCTTGCAGGGAAAAATTGCAGCGATATGCTCAAACTGATCTTCTCAGTGTATTTTTTATTCCAGTACAAAAAACATCCTTACCTTTAATTGCTGTGCCAATTTCTAATCTGGTCTCAAAATGTGTTCTTATAAATCCAAAAGAACTGAATCATTCTTATGTTGTAGTTATTCCTAATAATTTTGAGCACCACTAATTTTATCTTAAATTTCTCTTGTGAACTTTTGCATTATTCATTACTAATTTTGCCACATAATTATCACAATATAATTTTTCTTTCCAGAATAAGAACTTTTAGGGATAATAGAGTTTTTGTTCATTACATCACCTTGGGTTCTTGTTAGCAAAACATAAAATTCCTCTAGATTAAAATGTTTTCATACCGAGATTTAGTAAAAAACAAACAAAAAAACTCATTATCTTGCATGATCAATCATAGTGAGGTTTAGTAAGAAACAGCAAGACTATAATCTTATAAGATCTTGCATTATCTTGCTTGACCAGTACATAGTGAGATTTACTAAGAAACAGCAAGACTATAATCTTATAAGATCTTGCATTATCTTGCTTGACCAGTACATAGTGAGATTTACTAAGAAACAGCAAGACTATGATCGTATAAGATCTTGCATTATCTTGCTTGATTAATGCATAGTGAGATTTAGTAAGAAATGGCAAGGCTCCAATCTTATAAGATCTTGCATTAACTTGCTTGACCAGTACATAGTGAGATTTACTAAGAAACAGCAAGACTACAATCTTATAAGATCTTGCATTATCTTGCTTGATTAATGCATAGTGGGATTTAGTAAGAAACGGCAAGACTCCAATCTTATAAGATCTTGCATTAACTTGCTTGACCAGTACATAGTGAGATTTACTAAGAAACAGCAAGACTATGATCGTATAAGATCTTGCATTATCTTGCTTGATTAATGCATAGTGAGATTTAGTAAGAAACGGCAAGGCTCCAATCTTATAAGATCTTGCATTAACTTGCTTGACCAGTACATAGTGAGATTAACTAAGAAACAGCAAGACTCCAATCTTATAAGATATTGCATTAACTTGCTTGACCAGTACATAGTGAGATTTACTAAGAAACAGCAAGACTACAATCTTATAAGATCTTGCATTAACTTGCTTGACCAGTACATAGTGAGATTTACTAAGAAACAGCAAGACTATGATCTTATAAGATCTCGCATTAACTTGCTTGACCAGTACATAGTGAGATTTACTAAGAAACAGCAAGACTACAATCTTATAAGATCTTGCATTATCTTGCTTGATTAATGCATAGTGGGATTTAGTAAGAAACGGCAAGACTCCAATCTTATAAGATCTTGCATTAACTTGCTTGACCAGTACATAGTGAGATTTACTAAGAAGCAGCAAGACTATGATTGTATAAGATCTTGCATTATCTTGCTTGATTAATGCATAGTGGGATTTAGTAAGAAACGGCAAGACTCCAATCTTATAAGATCTTGCATTAACTTGCTTGACCAGTACATAGTGAGATTTACTAAGAAGCAGCAAGACTATGATTGTATAAGATCTTGCATTATCTTGCTTGATTAATGCATAGTGAGATTTAGTAAGAAACGGCAAGGCTCCAATCTTATAAGATCTTGCATTAACTTGCTTGACCAGTACATAGTGAGATTTACTAAGAAACAGCAAGACTATGATCTTATAAGATCTCGCATTATCTTGCAAAAATATTGCTAGGCTAAATTGAACAAGAATTATAAATTAAAGCTAGTGTAAGATCTTTCATTAACTCACTAGATCTTAGTTAATTTTCTAGTAATAAAGTTAAGCAACAGCAAGATTCATGCAAGATCCAACTGGATCTTTCAGTACACTAATAAACCAAAACTTCTAGAAAATGTCACTAGTGATCCTGTAAGATCTTAGGTAAATCAATTATTGTAAGAATTGTGAATAAAATGCAAGATATTTCCCATGTAGAATCCCCTAATATCATGCTAGATCACACAAGATCTCACACATGATTTGACATGCAATATCTTGGCATGTAAAATCCTGTTAGTCGGATCAATTTCTTTTAAGATCTTGCAAGTTCTTGACAAGATTTTTTACTTGGGAGGTCATCTGAAGTGTTACCTGCAAGTATTGAACCAGCTATCGAGCCAAGTGGAATCAGAGCATCTCTTCCCGAAGATCAACTCGAGTGCGTTCACCCCCAGATCGCTATGGATTTGAGAAGAAATAAACTAAAGAAGGGGGAAGTGTTGTGACTTGTGCAATGAATTGTACTGTGTGTAACTACATGTCTGTGGTTTGTGGTATTGCGGTCTACTACAGAATTCCTTTGGGTTACGATATACAGTTTGCTCATTAATTATTCATGAGTTACAACTTTTGTTTATATCACCAACTACACTTATTTTTATGTAACTAAACTTAAAACAATGAAAGTTTGCTGTTAAAAGTTCCTATTTCTTTAGTAGTCAGCTCTTCATAGCGAATAGGCAGCCCAAGATCGACCTCCTGCAAATATAACATTTTCGGCGTCAAATTACAGCATGGTCGTCAACAACTCTGCCGCATAGGCTGCACTATCTAATTGTAGGAACATCATTGCAGGGCCAGTCAAAAAGTTTTTGTGAAGAAAGCTGACGGTTGTCGAGAAAATCTCAGTTTTGTCTCCCAGATCAAGATAAAATGGCGTCTCTAAGGCACAAAATCGTGAATATCTGGAGATCCATGGCCCATTGAGCCAAAATCGCTATGACTGGCCCTCGAGTAAGTCCTAAAGTAGCCAGGGGAGCTGTCACACTAAAGCTAGGAGTGATGATGAAGCCAAGATTTGACGCCGAAAATCTGCCGAAAATCTGCCTCGGGGGTCCTCGGTCAAGCCTTGCTGGCTGCTCATTGAAAAGCAAGAGCTAGCTAATAAAGAAACTTGAACACATTATAATTTCATGTTTGGAGCATAGTTCATAAAAATAAGTGTAGTGGATGATACAAACAAAAACAGTAACTCATGAATAATTAATGAGCAAATTGTATACCGTAACCTTGTTCTATCTCATTTTACCAGTTAGTCATTGCCAGTCATTTTCATTTGTGCTATCACCTTTTGTATTTGATATTATGGTTATACCTGATTAAAGACTTTGATATAATTAGCAAGTAACTACTAACTGTGTGCATATCAGGTTATAACAATTTTTGTGATGTACCTGTTTCTTACACTAAAGCCATAAAAAGCTTCTCTTTTCACAACATTTATAACAGATTGCTCAGTTCAAAATAAACCACACCCTAAATAAATATCAACAAATTCTTCCTGAATGTAAGACAGATGTGTGCAAAAACACTTTCTCTTACCTCTATGGTCGAGTAGCAAACTGCTTCAGCCATGAAACCATACTTCCAACCTTACTAGTGTGCTTACTAAGAGCCTTAGTGTGATGCCATAAAAAGTTTTGGCCAAACGGTGCGAGTACTTTGTTATTTTTAAGTCGGGAACAGCTCCTTAGCGTCAAATTTATGCTTTCCCAATAGCCTAGAGCGTACTCTATCGTTCGATAATACTGTCCCCGAGGCAATCTTCAAACATTCGTCTTCTTTCTCTCGCTTAGTGTCACCTTACCACCAAATCAATCCTCTTTGTCTCGTGTGCGCCCGTGACCGCATTACGTGAGGCGCAATTAAAATTTTTATTCGCGTGTAATCGGTCAAACCAGAAAAACAAAGACCACATGCGCCTGATGGTTATATATTTCAGGCATGTTTTTTTTTTTGTTGCTGCAAAAGCAGCTGCCTTCAGATCTTTGTGCAGAAACAATGACACTAAAGGTAGATAATTTTTTTTTCTATTGAGAGTAAAAGTTTGCAAGCAGTTGGAAGGGAAGAGCTACTTGTTGACAGTGAACGATGATCCATGTCACTTTCTCTTGTCTGACAGAAAATGAATAAATTTTACAACACCCAAACCCCTAATTAGTTTGGACAATCGATGTTTTACTGTACTCTCAAAAAATTACGTCAAAAAAAAAAAGTCCGCTAGCCAACATCTTCTCCATTTTATACGAACAATTTGATTTTTTTGACTAATACACCATTCAAACGTGGACGTTCTACCGGGGCAATGGTCATTAGAATGAAATTAGAGCAGGAAGAATTTTCATTACACGATACATTCATATACACTACCAATCACATCAATTTGTGAAATAACCATCCCCCTTCTTCTTACCATTAACATCCTCCTGGAATGGTACTAGAATGCACTCTGGAAAATCTCCAGCAGAGTCCATGCGATGATCACAATTGGACAATACCATACCTTGAATATCAGAATTGACTCCAGATGCACTAATTACAGCAGCACAAGTCCCGCCCCTTCTGAAAAGATCGCAGGTCTCCTTGCAAATCTTCTGTGAACTGGTGTTGTTGAAACAAAAGGGATAGCTAGAGTGGCAAAGAACAGCCTGGGCAGCTTCCAGACATCGACTGGCTAAGTCGGTACTCCTATTGGCTAGCTTGCTGAGAACATCGACCGCATCATCCACTGTACTTCGGAAATTAAGATTCAGTAAAGTCCTGTTCAATTGAACACTTCTTCCCAGCAAGAACCTGGTGCAGCGCGAAGGAGCGGCAGTCGTGCAAAGTCTGCAATTACACAAGTGAAGTATTTGCTAATGCATCAATTGAACAAAGGGAAAGAAAATTCGTATAAAGAAAGACCACAAACATGTAAACAAACATGTAAACAAACATGTAAACAAACATGTAAACAAACATCGAGCAACTTACACTTCAGATGTTGAATTATCTATATAAAACAGACACACAAACAACACACACACAATTTCATTAGGCAGCATATAAAACCATTAGGCAGCATATAAAACCATTAGGCAGCATATAAAACCATTAGGCAGCATATAAAACCAATAGGCAGCATATAAAACCATTGGGCAGCATATAAAACCAATAGGCAGCATATAAAACCATTAGGCAGCATATAAAACCATTAGGCAGCATATAAAACCATTAGGCAGCATATAAAACCATTGGGCAGCATATAAAACCATTAGGCAGCATATAAAACCATTAGGCAGCATATAAAACCATTAGGCAGCATATAAAACCATTAGGCAGCATATAAAACCATTAGGCCGCATATAAAACCATTAGGCAGCATATAAAACCAATAGGCAGCATATAAAACCATTGGGCAGCATATAAAACCATTGGGCAGCATATAAAACCATTAGGCAGCATATAAAACCATTAGGCAGCATATAAAACCATTAGGCAGCATATAAAACCATTAGGCAGCATATAAAACCATTAGGCAGCATATAAAACCATTAGGCAGCATATAAAACCATTAGGCAGCATATAAAACCATTAGGCAGCATATAAAACCATTAGGCAGCATATAAAACCATTAGGCAGCATATAAAACCATTGGGCAGCATATAAAACCATTAGGCAGCATATAAAACCATTAGGCAGCATATAAAACCATTAGGCAGCATATAAAACCATTAGGCAGCATATAAAACCAATCAATTATATAATAAACTCCCCTCTTCCCCTCCCAGGCGACTGTATATATTGCAGTCCTGGGCAAAGTCTCTTACTTACGATAAACTTCCACGTCTATGAACTTGACTCTGGAGCGTAGAATGAAACCACCAGTGGGACGAAGGTAGTAGCCCACTGCAATGCACGTGTACCGGCCTGCAGACGGCGAAACAGTCATTTTTACGGCAGCTTTTGAACGCCGAGTACCAGATTGGATGACCTTAACGAGCTTGTCCTCAAACAACAAAGTAACTTCCGGAGGCGGGAAACCTACAGCCGCACATTCTATCCTTTGTGGGATAGATCCTTGCAAAACACGCCTCTTCTCAACAGGTAATACTGGATTCACAATATCCAAAAGAACTGCAAGCAATTGGTACACACAAAATTAAAAACTCATTTTGTACTATGCATAACAGGATACATTATGTTGTGGTAGAGGCAAGATGGCAGGTTGCCCAAGTAAAACTCTTACAGCCTCGCTGATGTAACACTTGCTATCATTTTCAAGACATAATAACAAAAGACAAGGTAACCGAGTTCTATACATTAACATGACAATCAGTATCACATGAAAAGGCCAAAGATCTTGAAGTGATGATGATACCGTACCATACAGAATGACAATTTAAGTCCTTTTATTGTTCTATTATTTTTTGAGAAAACGTGAAGCAGTCAGCACCGTGTTAAGGTACTAGATTTTGTGGGTAATGCCCCTATTGTCACGTCGTAATTATGTGAGCAAATAATTTATGCATAGAAGTTTACCTAAGTGCTAGAATTGGAGCTAGGTTGAAACTTTTAGGAAATAGTGTCACTCATCAAATAAAAATAAATATTTATATTTGGCTTTTCTTAAAAAAATTTTTTTTTTGGCAACTTTGGAAAATGCTTTATCATAATTATATAAATGTAATTAATTTAAATCACTTGTGTATAATTCATTTTATTCATATCCAAATACCTACTCACCTGACTTGTCAAAATAGAACACTTCCGATTTGTATTTTGTTGTTTGATAAATCGATCCCTCAAGGTATCGCGTGCGTACCTGGAAGGTGTAAAACTTCTCTACCGTATAGGTGGCGTTCAACGGAAGCGTAAATTTTGTATCCAATATTTTCGCCGGAAATTCAAAAGGGGATTCATTGGAAGGTGTATTGTGTTGGTAGCTGTAGAAGTCTTCATATGTGTAAACTTTAATAAAGTGCCCGACGATGGAAATGCAACCTTCACTGTTCTCTGTAAGTGTAATGTTCCAATCTAAACATACAGCACTGGCATTGAACAGCCTTGCTTGGAAAGCGATTATGCTAACTTTGCCGCAGTCCAAAATCGTTTGACCAAAATAATATGACTCGTCAACTACAAATGAGAAAACAAAACAACAACAAAAATATAATAAATACGAATGACTATGCCCAGAGGCACATAGAAAGAGACACAACTTACACACAATAAATTCATGTGTGAAGAAACTCTCCTTGCCATCCGTAGTCTCGACAGCAACGTCACATCTGTACAAGCCGTCAAAGTCCGGAGTGCATGTGTAACTGTGTCTGTACATGCATACATATGTCTGGGAGTCCTCAAGATAACATATATCCCAGAATCGGGCACTGGTATGCACAGCACTCGAGCTTAATTTAATATACTCTGAGGAGTTGAAGTCGTGGTAGAACCATTTTACTAGAGGAGGTATTTTTACATGTTTCGCAATATTAGGATAGGTCAGCTTGCACTTAATCAAGAGAGGAACCTCAGGTTCCTCCCCACAGATTCCAAAACCCTGATACCGACCAGAAGAGGTAATCTTGGCATCCAATCTGCTCTCTACAGACAACATCACAAGTTATTTTGACATTAATTTATTCAGTTATGATAATTGACTAGGCACTGTTGTTAGCTAGCACCAACCAAATCTTCTAACAATCAACAGCAACAACCAAGTTTTGACAGACTAGCTATTTATGTCTCACGTAGCACTTCTTTGAGCAAATAACTCCGACTCTAAACTAAGCCTAGATTGCACTGAAAACTAAATTCGCTTCGAAGCCCCCCCCCCCCCCCATTTTAGCATTTAAATTTTGGAGATGACTAGAGTTGCATCAATAAGTCACATGCTCAGAATCTTTTTTTACCTATAATCATTCCGTTTATCAAAAGACTTAATGTGACAGCAACTAGCCGCATAAGGTCCATTTTTCCTTCCGAATTCCGCAGTTTACCCACGAGCAGACCGTAAAAAAGACTACACTCTCTCACACACGCACTCACACACGCACTCACACACGCACACACAATATACCGCCTTTATAGACGCGCTGTGAAGGGAAAAAAAAAAAAATTGGGGCCGTTACACGCGCAAGTACAACGCGTACCGCGCGCGCGGTATGTAAGTGACTCCACCCACTACCAGTCAACCTACCTCTTGTATTGTACAGTTGGCCGCTTCATTGGCTTTATTTATGGCGGGGGGCAGGCGCTGCCAGACCTCCCGAAAAATCGGGAGAGTCTGGTGTGACCCGAACGTACATGTATGCGTTTGGTGATGCTGGAATGCAATTAATCTGGACATTTGCCGCGGTTTGTTTACATTCAAAGGATAGAGAGGGTAGTATTCTCCAATTTACCAAAGGAAAAGATGTCTTCATCTCCCTTCCAACAGGGTTTGGAAAATCCTTGTGCTATATCCTGCTTCCTGGTGTGTTTGACATTATTCGTGGTGTGGAAAAGAAGTTATATCTCGCATTAATGGAAGATCAAGTGGCTACTATACATTCTTTTGGAATTTCAGCAGTGTATGTAAGTGATGTGAAGATGACCAAAGACAAAGAAAGGATCAGAGAAGGAAAGTTCCAAGTGATACTGATGAGTCCAGAGGCACTGTTCAGTGGTACAACCTGGAAGCACATTTTATCTACCAATATCTTTAGGGAAAACTTGGTTGGAATGATTGTGGATGAGGCACACTGCGTGAAGAAATGGTAAGATATCTATATCATCTTAGTCTTTAATGATTTTTTTTGTTTGACATTTATTAGGGGTGATCAGGAAGGATTTCTCCCATTTGAGTGAAGTTCGGAGCATAGTGCCTGATACCGTACATCTTATGGCACTCACTGCCACAGCCACCCTTAGCACTCCGAAGTATATTATTAATAGTTTATGCATGCAGAGGCCTCATATAGTGTATGTTCCCCCATTCAAACATAATATTATATATTGTGTAGGCGACAAGCCTTCTAATGGTATTGCTTCTTCATTTAAGGCTATCTGTGAGGCTTTAGTGAAAAACAAGAAAATGGATAGAACACTCATTTTTTGCCGCAGCTATAGAGATGTAATAAATATACATCAATTTTTTTTAAATAACCCTTGGAGATCATTGGCTAGAACCGCCAGATTCACCAGATTATGTAAAGTTTCGAGTTGTGGACATGTTCACTCACTGTACACACTCATCGGTGAAGAAGAAGATTATAGAACAATTTTCAAGCGAATCTCCATTAAGGGTGTTAATTGCTACTGGGGCATTTGGTTTGGGCATGAACTGCCCAGATATTCACCAAGTTATTCACTGGGGTCTTCCACAGGATGCGGAAACGTATGTACAAGAAAGTGGCAGGGCTGGAAGGGATGGAAAACAAGCTATATCATTTATCATCAAACAACCACGTGACTTAGACAGGCGATTCACTTCAGAACAAATGATAGAGTACTGTCAGAATAAGTCAGTTTGCAGACGCTCTATTTTATATCGTGACTTTCCGCCTAGTGAGACCTCTTTACTTCCTACTGAGTTTATAGCATGTATTTGTTGTGATGTCTGTAGGTCAACATGTAAATGTGGAAATTGTCACTTCATTCAATGTCCGTTTATGCTGTGAGAGTAAACTATACCAATATCAATTTGATTAATACTTTCAAATTAAAGACATAAAGTTACAGTAATTTGTTATTAATTTTAATTTAATTAATTTAGATATTTGGCCATTAACTTTGGTGGGGTGAATTTATAAAACAACAGGAAAAAAAAAACAACAGTAACAGTAGCAACAAGTGTGTGATATACTATAATTCCAAAAGTGCAGTTGGAAGTCTATCTATAATCCACTCTCACTTTCTTTTCTCTCAGATTTTTAATAATATTTTTCCTTATACTGGTGAACGACTTGTGCTGGTAGGTCGTGTCCTTATTAAAAATTTGTCCATCTTGAAGCAGAAGTTCGTCAACGATCTTGACCAAGTCTCTGTCTCTGGACTTCTCTGAGTGTTTTCCACTGGGTTTACATACTCCAATTTCCTTGTCAAAAGAATTCATGAAGCCAGTTAGAGATCCAACAGCTCTACCTGCCCTGACTATTGCTTTCTTCGATTTATTTGCCCCTAAACCCTCAATTGCGGTCTTCACAATACGATTTAAATGTTCCATATGAAGGTCACAGCGAATGTTATGACCAGGCTTCCCGTGAACGTTGATAAATCGGGACCACTTGAGCTGTGCAGCCAAATTCTTTGGCAATAGTAGGTGGTATTGGGTCAACATAGTGAAGGCTTCAATGGAGTAGTTTTTGTGTCCAGTGGCCTTCCATATAAGCATAAGATATTTCCACACACATAAAACCCTGTCCCCGTCACCTTCTCTGATGGCATCTTTGAACCCAAGAAACAAAAGCCCAAGGACTAATAACTTCGCATGTATAGTCATATGAAGTGCCAGGTTCAGTAACTTCATCCGATTCCTTAAACACAGTTTCCAGATCTACATAGCTGTTTACAACACATTTGGATACCTTCTCTATAGTTGCTGCACGAATCGAGTCCTCTTCCATCCAGGTGATGGGCGGTACAATATCTTCATCAGGGAAGTCATCTAAATAAATAATCAAAAATGTTAAAAACAGAATATTATGTGAGTTATGTATTATAAATAGTACAAGATGTTATACAACACACAGATTATGCGGCAAATGTTGTCACTTCTTAGAACTATGTAACACCTGGTTGTTCCGGCATTGCAGCACATCTTTGAATTTACAACACATTGATTCTGTAATGATAGATACCTCCATAAAGCAAACTTTTCCATGCCAATCCTCGGAACCTTCAACCGATCTTCTTCTAATTCACTTCCACCTCTAATGTACAAAGCACCCCTTGCTCTCACAGTAGATAGAAGATCTCTACCAACAAGAGTTGGAATAAATATCTTCTCCCTCTCAAGATCACTTCCTGGAATCTTATTTTTCATGTCGACACATTTGGCTGGTGAGTACTTATTGTACCCAATCCAGTATTGCAGTCATTCCCTCATACGAGCACTCATTCTCATCTAGTACTCCAAGTGGAACCTGAGGCAATTAAATACCATGAAATATAGTCACTCATTACAAATTTTAAGAAATTAAATACATGTTTTTAATACAATTATGAGTAAAAAAGCAATAAACTACAACCCACGTTTAAAGACACTTTACCTGACTGACTCACATAAATATTGCACTTACCACTTCAGACTTTGTACTCATTTCAGCACTGTATTCGTGACGAATATGTTGTGGAATGAGTTTCTTGAGTCATCACCAAAAAATGCTAAATGCTTCTATCTCAGTCTTCTGTTCTGATGTAAATGATGAATAGTCAATTCTGTCTTTCACTCCATATACCTGCACATAATGCAGAGACTGGGTCTGGGCATCACATCTCATGTATCGTGGCTTGACATTCTTGTCTATGTTGTCAAAAACCAGCTTGTACGCAGAATTCAGAGAAGAAGGCAGTTTAGCAAAGGTCTGCTTCAGGTGTTGCTTCCTCTAGATGTTGGATGCCATCATCACTTGGTAATGAAAGGCTGCTACAAGACTCAGTTGCCTCACTCACTGAACTGTCATCAGATGAGTTTGAGGTCAGTGTTAATGAGAGATGGATGCCACGGGTTCACAAATGATGTTGTTGACAGAAAATCACGAGATGAATCTCCACCTGCGCTTAACTAAATAAACACATAATTGCATACATTAAATTAATAGCACAATACTTGGTTTATTTCAGAATGAATTCAATGGTTAAACAATGATGAACTTAGCAAATCTATTTTTTCACCCATGATTCCAAAAATTGCACTTCAAGTAGAGTAGCTATAAATTCCAACATTAAAAAAATCTTCCCACATGAAGGTTATATATAGTGACCACATTTGGATTTTAGATGAGGTAATTTTTTTTCCTCAACTCCCCCACCCCCAAACCTATTTACTACTTGACTATTATTCTTCCTTGAAAAGTTCCACTTACTCAGAAAGTACAAAAATAATTAAACCAACTTTTTAATTGAATTGCTATGCAATGGTGTAAATGTGGAACCACTAGTGGCACCAGATTAGTATTGTTGGTCTCACTAACAGATGCATGACAGTTATTCCACTGATGCTCATACAGTTTTGCAAATGAAATTTTTTTAATTTAACAGCAAAGCTTTTGATTAAAAAAATTGTATTTAGATACACCATTTTATAGATCTAGAAATTACCAGAATATAATACAAAGGGTATGTGCAATACAAAATGAAACAAAAATATGATGACTGCCTTTACTGTTGACTGTCTCCATAGGCCAAAAGGAAACTCCATTGAGAACCGCTTTTGCCCAGACAATTGAATGGATACTGTACTACACTCTTTGTAATTACAATTATAACTCAGTTTTTAATCAATATCCACTTTAATTTTGGACACTACAAAATCATAGCAAATTACATACAACATAAACACACATGACACAGGTATGATGAAGATCTACACACACTCAACATACACCCATAATAACAACTCACATGAATACAAACACACACATACACTCACACGCACAAACACACATGCACACACACAAGCACGCACACACACAAGCACGCACACACAAGCACGCACACACACAAGCATGCACACACAAGCATGCACACACACAAGCATGCACACACAAGCATGCACACACACAAGCACACACACAAGCACGCACACACAAGCACGCACACACAAGCACGCACACACAAGCACGCACACACAAACACGCACACACAAGCACGCACACACACAAGCACGCACACACAAGCACGCACACACAAGCACATGCACACACACATACATACATACACAGTTACAGTCCACCCAGTTCTCAGTTGTATAACCTGCCACAAGGAGGGTAGACTACTCTGTGAGGGTGCAGATACACCACATTGTCACTGTGTGTGCCTATGGCCTGAAGCAGACTTCAGAAGCCACTATAATAGAGGTTTAAATGTTTGACTGCTTCCACCACTAATCATCATGCTATGTTATGTGCATGTCTCTGAGACAACTAGTTGGGCTTTTCAAATACAAAATAGTATACTTGACTGTATGTACTGATCACAAATTTGTTTTGCTGCAAGAAAGTAGTACATTAATTAAAATTAATTATCAATTACATTAGCTTACATGTGGTGCCACTTGTGCACTCTATCATGGAATAATATCAATATATTCTAAGAACAAAATATTAGATGTTGAAGCAGATGTGGAAACTACTACTAAACAGTCGCTAAAGTGGATGAGAGAATAATGGGTTGTTTGATTATAATGGTACGATGCGTAAGTTGCCCATTAAAAATGTGGGAAAAATCGCCGTTCAATTGAAATCGCACGGGAAAGTGAAATAGCACGTAACTAATTGAAATAGCATGGCAACTAAGTGGAAAATAAGTGAAATACCACGGTAGCTAAGTGAAATACTACAGTAGCTAAGTGAAATAGTACGGGTAAGTATGCATGCGTGCAGCGTTAACCTTGGAGACATAGTAGTTTCTAGTTGGAGACAATGTCATTCTTTATCACAGAAGCTCTGCCCATATTAGACGGAATGTTTATCAACAGATTAGGAGGAGACGTACACTGAAAACGAAGTTCCAGCAGAAGCTAATCCTGAAATAAGGAGATAGTGAGTGAACGATACAGTGTAGCTACAATTGCAAATGACTTTTTAATAAGCTGGCCTACTATTAGTGAGTGATAGCACAGGTAGCCTGTGCTATTAGATATAAACAGCATGGTTACCCGTGCTAATACTCATACTTTTGTAAAAGCAAAAGAGCATGAAATAGGATCCTTGAAATGTTCTTGGTAGCAAAAAAAAAAAAAAAAAGTGCATAAACACAAATTTCTAAACATTCTATAATACAGTAACTTGCTTGTTTAATAGAGCAAGTTGTATCATTCCTTTTCGTTGTTGTTGTTGTTGTTGTTTTGTTATCTATTATGCTATTCTGCTCTTGGTTACCTATTATGCTAATGCTAGCATATAATTTATCAAGACCTATCAACTGGGCTAAAGTGGGAGGGTCATGTGACTAGCTACTCCCATTAACCGGCACAGGCAAAACTAAACTTTTTTTGACCTAGAGGAATATTCAAAATGAAAATTCTGACAGTTTAAAGGGACTTTGCCTTATAAATTAATGAAATTCCACGAGCACTGTTGACAGAAGAGTGACAGAATTAATGAATGACAACAGCATGTGTGTTAACAGTCAATTGACACATAGTGGTGCAATTAATCAGAGTACAGGTGAATTACCTAACCCCTAACCTGACACAAAAATTCTTACAATCCATCCTATTTCACTTTCCCCATGATAATTCAGTGCAGTAACAATTTTCCACATACACGTAATTACAGTGGTTGCATTTTTAATTCAGCTTTTTTCTTTTGATTTTTGTGTTTTGGAAAAAAAAAATTCAGTTAAAAAAACAAACAAATTGTAACACACCACATTCATAATAAAATCTTACTTCAGATTGCTGATCACTCCATTCTTGTGGCTCTTGCAAACATGACTCATCAGACTCGTCAACATTCATAGACTGAGTATCATCTACCTGCCAAGATTAATTGAGTGAGAAATATCAAACTGAAGTGGTAATTATTACCACTTATATTATTTGATACTGGAGACAAATCTGTTGACTTAATGAGTGTAAATGCAACAAATCAGACGAGTAATATTCTTCATTGTACTGCTCATGCATTAATGCTGTGCAGTTAAAAATATTTTTGCCAGGAAGGGAATTTTCGCTAAGATACCCCCCTCCTTGTATGAAAGTATAGTTATATATGACAAAATATTGCCCAATTGTTTGCTTAAATGTGACCATCAAAAAAATTTTTTTTTTTGTGCACTTATAAGAGTTGTTGGATATTGTCCAGATATTGAGTTCTCCAAGTTTCTATTATCATAGCTTCAGCCGTTCCCGATATAATAGACCTAACCGTTCACTCTAGTAGGCTTATTTAATATTAAAAAAAAAAATTCAATTGATTTACCGACGTTTACACACGCCGCATTGTGCCCAAATTTCCCATAGACAGTCACAAATGTATTTTTATGGTGAATTGTCTTCATGGTCAATACACTGCATTATTATCTTATTAGCTAATTAACGATAACATTTACCTCACTGTCATTGTGGCACTGATCCACCCACTGCTCCTGATGAACTTGCTCTTCAGGCCTGGTATCACTGCAGGTCAGATCACCATCATGATTGCTGCCATCACTGTCATCTGTTTTAGGTGATTCATACAGATTTGCATCCTCAAAAACACCTGTACTCCTACACTCTATCTTGTCATAATCTGCTTCTTCCAAGTCAAAATCTGAGTCATCTCTCGAAACGATTAGAAATTGACTAAGATCCATGGTTTTAACAGTCTCCACCTACGTACAAAGATATCATGTATATTACTTGACTACATTTGATGATTATAATCAACTCACACATAATGAAGAATTGACAAACATATCTTCAGACTCAACTTTCCAATTTTTGGTCATATTGATTTCCAAGTTTGTCGACAAGTTTTATTGTCCTTGAGTGTGAAAGACATAAACCAAGCTTTTGAAGCCGTTCATATACCTATAATTTTAGTTAAATATAATATATAGCCATCATTAGAGTTATGGAATTCATGTGTATGACGTACATGTTTCAATGCCTCACTAAAAATATCTCACAACAAATTATTGCTTAGTACCTGCTTTGAAGAATGCCCATTATATAAAACCAAGGAAATTAGTTGCTGAAACTGGCACGCAGATGCTTTGCGATGCTTGCAAATCATGGATGTGATGGTTGAGATGAGAATGTTTGTGTTCGAGCGAGGTTGCCTCGTCTTCATAGCCCATCCTAGCAGCAGAAAAAGAGTAGGTGCCCTATCGTGCACCTCACAGATGATGCGCTGGACTAAACCATCCAAATCCTTTGTTAGGATCTTCAGTCAACAGACTTTTGTGAGAATTTGAACAAAGAAATATCACTTCCTTCTGTAACATTTGGCCCACGACATCTGGTATTGCCTTTTTCGCTCCTTTGTTCTGCATGGTGGTCCGTGCGAAGGAATTATAGTTCCTCCTTATCAGTGGTCTGCATATTCTTCTTCTAGTTGGAGTAAAGGCATACGATTTTTGTGTTTGTGACTTGTATAGAACACGTGTGCCTACAATATAATTTTTATGTCATATCATAAATATAAAATTGATCTGATAACAAAGTTCCTGATCATAATATTATACTATCTTCTGAAGAAAAAAAAAATTCAACTCTGTTTAATTTATGTTTGCATTAATTCAGTGTTGTTTGTTTATTGTTGTTATCACTTCTTACTAGTTCTACACATTTAATCATTATGTAAAAATTAAATTATCTTACTACAATAGTTGGAGACTCAGTGCTTCCATTGGTGCAGATCCTAGTCCTCCTTGTGATCTAAGTGACCTTCTTGCTCTACTAGAGGGCAACCTGTGCAATGCAGCTCTGAGTTTGTTGCTGATCTTCTGGTGGAGGTTTGAACATTAATCCAGCATTGTAGCACAGCTTCTGCAAATGTATCCATCTCATGCACTCTAGACACATCAATGCAAGTGATACCTTGAAAATAGGATTTGCAAGCCTTCGCCTCCTTTTTTTCTGCTCTCCGCCAGAAAGATTATCTCCACAGCAAAAGCAACAGCAGCTTTCTACCTCCATACCAAAAAAATTCCGACCTGAAATCTAGGGGAAAGTCACCAAACGCATACGTTAGGGTCACCAGACCCTACCGAGCGGAGCGGTTGGGTAAAGGGTTTGGCGCGCGAGACTAATCCCCCCCTGATGTGGCCTCCACCGTCTCCCCCCACCATACCCCCCTCTGGACGGTGTAGTCTGACCTTTTTGTATATTTCTTGTCTTTTTTTACCAGTTGTATTTCTGATCTTTTATAAAAAAATAAGTTCAAATGCCTTCAACAGAAAACACTAAAGCACAAACAAAAACAAGTCCTAACAAGATGGTGCAGAGTAGTACAGACAACAAAGTTTAGTTAGGTAGGTGGAGGTATGCCACTAAGTTTTATTGCGCAAGCGTCAATACCTAGAGAAAAAGAACTAAATAGAATAAGAATGATAAGACCATGAAGGAAAAAAGAAGAAAATAGAAAGAAGAAGAAAAGATGAAGAAGGTAAAAAAAAAAGAAAAAAATCGAAAAGAAAAAGGAGGAAAAAAAAAGAAAAAAAGAGCAATGTGATTCTAACAACATCCAAGCTGAATTACAACACCTAGAGAAAACATTTCACGACAGCTGCTACCCAGATGTATTTATTCTAGACCCTTTGATTGAAACATTTGATGCCTGATGCACCTGCAAGGAGGAAGACGGAGTTGTTGTTTATATGCTGGCAAGCCTACCAGAAAATTACAAAGTGCTAGTCACTGTCTTGGAGGCCAATGCTGAAGTACCATAACTTTCAATGGTTACAGAGCAATTCAAAAAGTCACTGATGACTAATCCTCTGAGTAAAAGTGCCCAGCATCGAATACGGGCAGATGCCAGAGACAGAATAAGTTCAACCAGACTACTAGTGATCTTTGCTAGTATATTTAAATTGAAGGCTTGTAGCCGTGTGATGTAGATGACATCATTCTAAGAGAAGAGTGAAAATAACTGAAAGATGTCCTGAGCACTCGCTTTGTGATGAATGATTTTGGTCAACTGCAGTATTTCCTTGGAGTGAAGATAGAACAAGATTGGACTGCTGGAGTTATTTGGATGGAACAACCTCTGCATACGAGTATGGTACTGCATCAAATGAATGTAAACCAGTTTGCACACCAGCTCTAGTACTGATCGAAAGCTCACTCCTGCAAGTAGTTCTGAAGCCTAAATCTTTCTTTCAACTGCAGAAGCTGAGTTTGTTGCCCTCACTAAACTACTTTAGATCCATAAATTGTTTGTTAGCTAATAACTAGCTAGCCGGGCTGCTAGTTCCACTGTCATTGATTCATGATGACAGCTGTTTAGAACTATCTTCAAGGTCCAAACTGTCTTCTGCAACTAATCATTGTTGGATTGTTACCTTCATGGTATGGCCAAGAGAAACAAAAGGGGGGTTCAACCAGACTTGAATAAACCTGGCTGGATCCGCCCAGGGGCTGCAAGAGGCTGTGTGTGGCTTCAGTTGCAAACTGGTGACCTATTGAATGAGAAGGTCACTGAAACTAAGTACATGGTAGTACTAAACCTAGTCTCGCCAGCCAGACCCTTTATCTAATCTCTCCGCTAGGAAGGCGCTGCATACACCAGACTAGTACTAAAACCACGTGATTTGTTGGTCATGTGCCTGACTAGCATACTATGGGGAATAAGATAAAGGGTAGCAACCAAACCAAATAACTTCATGAAGCCTCAGACACTGACACTCATCATGGAATACAAACTCAACCGAGGAAAAGGAGGAGTGAATAGGGTGCATGGTTAGGTATGAGACCCAAATATATATAGCTATATAATAAGGAATCAAACTTGGGTTCATAGTGCAGGCTTAGGAGCAAGGCTGGAGGTGAACACAGGAGTTTAGGTATATCAATATCGGTTGATCTTTGCGGAATAGCTACAGTGGACTGAACCTGGCCAAATCAAGTGGAACAGAGACAAGAGCAAGTGCACAGACAGTAAAGCATTATTAGGGATACCCTAACCCTAGTGATGATGGCCAGGGGTAGTGGATGGGTCATGTGTCTCACCCAAGCTTGCAAAGAACAGTAAGAGTGGAAAAGGTAAAGGATCTAGCAACAGCCAGTATGTGCAATTATACGTGATGTGAAGCTTCTACACTAGTACCCATCATAGAGTGCCAACCTGAATGTGGTTACTAGCTCAATACATGAACTACTAGCTATTATTTCAAGGTACACTGCAAATGTTTGTATTAAAAATTCAGCTAACTTACATTGTAGGATATTCCAATGTATTATTATTTTTACGATCATCTAACATGTATAGTATTTTCAAAATTATTAATTCAACACACATCAATATGGATACACCAAATAAACAATTGAAGCATGCAGAGTAAAAGAACAATAGCAATGAGGGAAATTTTGACTGTCGGAAAAAATATAATAATTAAAACGTTTACAGAGCTCCATCTACATCATCAACAGAGTTCTCTTCTAGAAATGCATCGCTATCTAGGTCACTACTGTTGCTGTTGAAGTAATCTATTGAGTGGGAGTCATCCGATGACAGGCTCGCTCTAAACTCGTCCAACTGAGTGTACAACTCCCCAAATGTTGGCCTCAAGTTGGCCCGCAAGTTCCAGCACTGCTTCATGATTTCATACATTGAATTCGAGCAGTCTGCTGGTTGCTTCAGGATCTTGTGCCTTCGAATGGCCTCAGTAACTTCCTCATTGGACGTGCCGTAGTACGGTTGCATGGCAAACGAGAACACCTCCCACATGACAACGCCAAACGACCAAACGTCACTTTCTGTAGAAAACTTGCCGTATATGATAGCTTCAGGGGACATCCACCGGACAGGGAGAATAGCAGAGCCTTTCACTCGATAATAGTCAGCGCTGTAGAGGTTGTGGCTCATGCCAAAGTCTCCTATTTTTATAGTGAGACTGGATTCAGTCTGCTCAGGGTCTTCTAACTTCACCAGGCAGTTGCGACATGCCAGATCTCGATGGATGTGATTATTACCAGCCAAGTACTTCATGCCACTGGCTATTTGCTTGCATATATCTCGCAGCTGATCTGAGGAGAGAGCTGGGGGCTCGTTCGATTGTGAAGATTCAGTACGTGAACGTGGCCTGCCATCGTTCAATGCCATGTGTCGACGCTGGGCACTGCTGGCACTGTCCCTCAAGAAGTGCGCCAAATCGCCTTTGTTCATGTACTCAAAGATAAGGTAATATGGAATGCTCTCTGTTGAAACTCCGTAAATTTTCACTATGTTCTCATGGTCAAAGCTGAACATTAACTTTGCTTCGCGCACAAAGTCTTCCAGGGCTTCCGTGCAAGACTCTTCTTTCAGAGTCTTTACTGCTACCTCCGTGAGTTTCTCGTCAGGAACGATACATTCTGCCTTGGCATAGAAAACAACTCCGAAGTTTCCCTGGCCAATCTGGCGAACATAGTGAATGGAAGACTTGTCAAATTGTGGAAAGCTATCGATGACCTTCTTAAGCTTTGAGTCTTTAGATGGAGATTCGACTTTGGCATACATAGTGTTTCTGACGTAGTCCCATTGTTTGCTTGGTGCGTCAATCTTTCTGATGGGTCTCTTTCGCATCTTCCTTCGCCTCATGTACAGTACTCCCATGGCGATAAAGACAGCACACAAGATGATGGAGATCCCAAGCACAATGAAGAATATGACCATACTGATGGCAAAGCTACTCAGTCCTACAATGGCGGTGGCTATCAATGGCTCAGTAACTGTAATTAGAAAGAGAGAGAATGAATGTAATCACACACAATAATAATAAACCCACTTCATTAAGTAAGTGATCATAATATCAACTTTTTTGAGATCACTAATAATAAGTAAACTTTCTTCTACAGCGGTAAGTGAACGCCCGCACTCACCGGAAGGCTTCTTGCACTCAGGGATGTCACAATGCTCCCAGGCTGTGTCGTTGATGTAACACCACGGCCTGGTGGTCACTTTACCAGGGTTCCTGCAGTAGTTCTTGGCTCCCGGCAGCAGTGAGCCCCAGGGCCGGCATGTCTGCCCAGAGTGAGTTCTGGACACTGTCCCATTGTATGACTGACCTCCATCTTTCATATCATAGCAGTGTTCAATCACTGTTGCTGCAGATGAGCAATTACAAACGCATATTGCGTGTAACGGTAATATCTTAACCAGAAGGTATTAAATAAGAATTTTAAAAAGTAACAAAAAATAACAGCAACCACCACACATTTATAACCAGAATATGAAACAAAAATAAAAACACTCACACACACACACAAAAACAAACAAACAAACAAACATTAAAATAAGATTGATTCTGGATGAAGTATCTGTACATAATTAAAATGTCCCACTAGAATGAAATCAACATCTGCTGTTATTAAATTTGCTAGGGGTGAGGTTGCAAATATTGAATTAGTCACTATGACAATGAAATCACTGGCTAGATAGCTGGGCTGCAAAGTTTACACTAGAGATGGACCCCGGAACACTTAAAACCTTACAATGCCACCACAACTCTATTATGGAAACCATAGCAAGTGTAGTCCGCAAAACTCTGGAAGAAGCTGAGAGATAATGGAGACACTCTGAGAGACTCACCGATATGGTCAGTGGCCAGAGCAAAGGCCTGGGAGGTCAGGCACCTGTCAGAGTTCTCTTCAGTATCCAGGCCACACTCGAGCGTAGAGAAGGTGACAGTATCTAGCTCCATGTCTGTCTCAATCTTGCGCACGAGACTACCTGGACAAGAGTGGAACAGTTTGGACGCCTTGCAGTGATCAGAACACATCTTCAGAGCAACAGTGGAATCTGGAAGTTAATTATTACACAAAAGATTGTCAGTAACAAACTGGAAAGCAATTATTATATCCACTCCTGTTTTCATTGAGTGCGTTATTTTTCCTCCCACTAATATTCCACCTCACCTTGACTGCACAGTGGCACGGTCTTATGGCAGATGAGTTCCCTCAGATTCAGTAGGCAAGCACTGGACAGGTTGAATGCTGAGACCCTCAGGCGATGCCACTCCCTGTTCATCCACAGCTCGGCACCGTCCAGAGCGCGTCTGTTCCACTGGGACTCGTGCCGATTCAGATACACCAGACCACCATGGCCGTAGCCTTGAAGACTGCTGCAGAAAGTCTCCGTGTAAGGAATGCAAGCCTCTGGTGAAAACAAACAACAACAACAGCAATAATACTAGCACCACAACTACTTGTACTAGTAAAGACACGTTAGACAATAATTAGTCAGATTATGGCAGGGGCATTCCCAATCTATAATGCAATAACCTCAACACATGAGCGGTGATGGACAAATCACTCACCACATTTCGGCACATCGTCACAATACTCCCATCTGACATTCCTGTCGATAGTGTAGCACCAAGGTCGGGTACCACGCCCCTCTGGGTTGCGACACTGGTTCAGGGCTCCATGGATAGCTGTACCAGAATAGACGGCATGGGGGTGTGGTGACTGGGAGTTCCAGTCCTGACAGAGCCGACCTGACGAAGTGACAGAGACGTGACCTGCATAGCCGACCCCACGTCCCATGCTGCACCATGACGGAACTTTGGACTTATCTGTGAGTATAGAAGAGAAAATGAAACAGTATTTTGAAGAATAGCAAATATGCATGTGCACACACACACACACACACACATATATATATATATATACACACACAGAGTTTAATCTCTCTACAAAGGGACTCTGGAAAGCAACCTGACTCTCAACAACAGCCAACATAAATGGAGCAAAATGATCTACCACAATACAAAACAGACAACTCCAGAAGCAGCCAAACTCTCTCTATAAGGATAAAAATGCTTGTCCACCACGCATGACCTTTTTAGAGAGGTTTTAAAGTATATATATAACTGTAGTAGTACTTAGCTTAATGACTTAATGACAAGTGGCATGTTATCTGGCTTCCCACAGCAATGCATAGTGGTCTATGCCCAAAACCCTGCAATGGTTTTCACACCAATATACTTCTACTTAAAATGTGCACTGAAGGGATAAGCAAATAAATGAAATCTGCGCAGAATTCCAACTAAAATCATCATACAAAATACAAAATCCCATTTCTTACCATTAATAACCTCGAAAGGTACTAGAAAGCACTCTGGAAAATCCCCTGCACTGTCTTCACGATGATCACAATTGGATAATATCAAATCCTGGATATCAGAATTGACTCCAGATGCACTAATTACAGCAGCACAAGTCCCGCCCCTTCTGAAAAGATCGCAGGTCTCCTTGCAAATCTTTTGTGAACTGGTGTTGTTGAAACAGAACGGATAGCTGGAGTGGCAAACAACAGCCTGGGCAGCTTCCAGGCATCGACTGGCTAAGTCGGTACTCCTGTCGGCTAGTTTGCTGAGGACATCGACCACATCATCCACTTTACGTGTCAAAGTCGAGTTCACGAGAACACTTCTCCCCAACAGAAACCTACTGCAGTTGGAATGAGAAGGAGTCGTGCAAAGTCTGAAACAAACAAAAAAGTTAATATTTTCAAATTATCATATCTATTATGTTTATTGTGGCTTACATGTCAGATGTAATATCCTTTTCTGTAGTAACATTACAACAAGAACACAAGAGAATAAACACAATGAACAGAATGACATTTTCTCACTTACGATAAATTTCCACGTCTATGAACTTGACTCTGGAGTGTAGAATGAAACCACCAGTGGGACGAAGGTAGTAGCTCACTGCATTGCACATGTACCGGCCTGCAGATGCTGGTTCAAAAAATTTTGTTAGTGAAACTTGTGGTAGCTGGCTGGTAGGGCGGACAGGAGCGACAAGGTTGCCCTCGAACCACATAGTAACAACAGGAGGTGGAAAACCTACAGCCTCACATCCTATGCTTTCTAGCGAATCTACCGAGACACGCTTCTTCTCGACAGGCAGTGCTGGAGTCACAAGATCCAAAAGAGCTGCAAGGATATGTTACGTAAAATAATAAAATTCTTCTCAAAAGTCAAAATTTAATTTTAGTAGTCACAATAAACCAATAAATAATAGTGATGTAATAGAAATAATAATTTTGAAGGCTGTGCTGTTCACTTCATAACATTAGCAAACTTACTATAGACTGTTAGCAAGCTAAAAAGGGTTAGAATTTTAACAAGAGCTGCACTTTGTTATAATACGAACCAACAATGTACTTCAAAGAGAAAGAGCAGGGAAGGGGAGGAGGAGGAGGGGGGAGAAAACTTATCATTTGTGTCTTTATAATCCATCAATTTCTTGGATAGTTTATAAAGTCACTCTGATATTAGAAACTGAATTGAATAAAATAAGACTACGCAACCCACCTGCCTCTCCAAAATAAAAAACTTCTGACTTGTATCTCCTCGAGTCTACCAGATTTGGAGCACCATTGATTGCTCCTCGAATGTACTGATTACGGACATGAAATGCATAAAACTTCTTCATGGTGTAAGTGGAATTGAATGGCAGCGTAAAGTTAGTGTCCCGCCTCTTAGCTGTGGCTACATAAAAAGATTGGTGAATAGGTCGCTTATTTTGGTAGTCGTTAAAGGTATCGTAGGTGAAAATATTGACCATGAATCTTCTACTCCTGTCGCAGTACACTTCTCCATCCGGTAGTGGTGTTGTATCCCAATCCAGAAATATCTCACTATTGTTAACCAGTTGTGCACGAAAATTATTTACTTCAGGGATGAAGCATTCTCCAGTATCCTGCTCATGCTGTCCTTGGTCAACTGCAGCAATAAAACAACAAATTGTACTAGCTGAAATTGTACTGTAACAAGCAAAAACAGCCAGATAAGTATAAAATATGAAAGAATTGACTCACAAATAATAACATCGTCTGAAAAGACTCCCTCCCTGCCATCCGTGGTCTCCACTGCAATGTCACATTTATACCAGCCATCGAAGTCCGGAGTGCATGTATGTTTGCGCCTGTACTTGCACAAGAATGTATGCATGTCTTCAGGACGACAAATAGTCAATGCTGTATCCACACTCAATTTGATAAACTCGGCTGATTTGAGACCTTTGTAAGACCATTGTACCAGAGGAGGTACCCTCACAGAGTTTGTAATATTGAGATAGCTGAGCCTGCAGTTTACCCACAGAGGTACTTCAACTTCTTTGTTACAGATGCCCTGTCCAATATAGTTTCCAGTAACATCAAGTTTGGCATCAAACTGGCTCTCTGCAGGTGACATATTAGAGATAAGTGTTAATTGGCTTTCTTTTTCTTTGCTACCTGTATTGAAAGAATTCCTAGCACTTATTAACAACTAAATTAACACTGCAACTGCCACTCTAGCTAACTGAAACGGTAGATCCAAGAAATTCTCACTTAGTTGGAGGGATGTTGCCTTTGCAAATCCCCCCTCTGGCTACATTTCAGCTAACACGTAAAACAACAAGTAAGAAAAAAAAAGATCGCTAGCTAGACAATGGATCGTTTAAGCTGTAAATAAAATTTTTTAATTCTCACCCGCTATACAGCAATACAAGAACAGCAGGGTTACTCGAATCAAATCCATCTCTCAGTAGCTATCTCCAATCATGCGGGTAACGGACAGCTCCAGAATGCACCAGCTTCGCCTGGACTCGAGCTTATTACCGCACTCTGTCCGGCTGAAAAAATACCACGAACTACGATCTTTAATTTGCGCATGCGCTGGCAATTCTCATGAAATTATCATTAACAGACTTGTTATATCATACTGACAAAAGTAAATGAATGAATTCATGAACAGCCACAGGTTTGAGCAGAGTATTGATGAGTTGAGCTAATCAGTAATCTTCTTCAGGCTTTTCAACTATTATTTTGGGAGCTGAATACATGGAACTTATTTTAGCCTGCAAAACGAACAAACAAAAACACCATAATCATCACTTACTTTAAACTTCTATATAACTTTAAAGATTATACCTGTCTCTTTAGCATCCCTAAGGCCTTAAACCCTTTCTGATATGCTTCCTCAATCTTCCCAGGATCCTCTAAGTCTATATTGGCTTTGAAGCCGTCTCTCACCCGCCTGTCTACATACTTTCTACATAAATTATATTTTGTGACCATAGAGTGAACCAGTAGGACATACTTGCCCTGTAGCTCACCTGAAATTAAATGAAGAAAAGTCTGAACCTTGCCTCAAGAGTTTTCTGTATAGTGAAAGTTTCCTAGTACGAGATATAACAACTTGTGCTGTCGTCGCCATTAGTAGAAGGGTCCAAAGTTTACCTGGTAAAGTAAGACCATCACCGAAACGATGACGTCATGCATTGTAAATGCTGATTCAGCACAACTTGATTTCATTGTCTTCTTCTTCTCCTCTGACGCTGTGCACCTCCTGAGCCTCGGTTATGTCCGGCCGAAATGGCGGAGCCGGCAGTGGTCCGAGAAGTAAAAAGAACCGGGGTGGAGGTGCGGGTAAGGGAAGGTTGAAGCATGTTTTTAAATAAGGAACCCGTAAAATATTACTGGCAGATGTAGAAAAGATGGAGGTATATTTTTTTTGTGTGCGCTTGCTTACATTGAAAACAATTTTTTTTTACACATAATCCACTGGAGTTTCAGGTTAATTGCTAAGGTGAGGTGACAAAATTGACAAGACTTGACATTAATTAGAGGTCAGTGACACTTCAATTTGGCATTACTACCTAATCCCTGTTCTGGCCCAATATCCCTAAGAGGACTGAAGTTAGTATAATACGTGCACATCCTAATTCATGCTTTTCAACATCAGGAGGTTTTTAAGTGAATTGGTCGTGTTACAAAATATTCGATCCTCCTTCTCTTGAATGGGGTAGTCCAGATAAGGGAAGGAGACAAGATAATGAAACTTTATTATTAATAGATACAATCCTAGGAGTGTGGGTTTAAAATGACGAGGTTCTGTAGGTTGTAATAATAGATATAAAATAATTAGGACTTATAAAGTTAAATTATTGTCAAATCTTTGTAGCTCAGTTATCTCCGTTTGACACGACAGTAATCTCACTCTGCTACCTACTGGATTCCCAAATAGTAAGTGGTGGAGTCCCTTTTTAGAGCAATGAACTGATTGTGTTTGACCTCTTAGTTCCTGAAGGATGTCGCCCTCAGGGCAGATCTCAGTTCTTGTGTTTTGGTCACGACAGAGGAAGTTCCAGTCCCTTCCAGCGATGCTAATGGAATCAAGTTTAAGGCTCTTTTCAGAAAGTGCTTAGCAAGAACAAGAAAAGTGAGGTTTAGAGCAGCCTTGTATTGGTTAGAAATAAATGCACATCCACCCACACACACTTCCATTATTAATATGATTCTTAATTGTATCAGCTATTAACAATCCACCAACCACACTTTGTTTACAAACATGCACGAATATTATTATTGTTATTATTATTATTATCATTATCATTTCCAATTCCCTGTTGTTTATTCTGTCGGCTTCTGTTGCAGGATCGGCATCAGTTCTGTAGCACGTGCTACAGAAAGGCTTCCAAAGATATGGTAGATGGCACTTGGTGTCCGTCTACATGGAGTAGTTTGGTTCACATCGCCAAGGAAACATCAGTGGAGTCCATGCTCAACTTCATTATTGAAGGTGACGGTGATGCAATGCTTAATTCATTTAGGAAATTACCCAAGGTCACAGAAGTTTAGTGCTTGCTTTAGCTAGGCATGTACTTTCTTATTACCCAAGGTCACAGAAGTTTAGTGCTTGCTTTAGCTAGGCATGTACTTTCTTATTACCCAAGGTCACAGAAGTTTAGTGCTTGCTTTAGCTAGGCATGTACTTTCTTATTACCCAAGGTCACAGAAGTTTAGTGCTTGCTTTAGCTAGGCGTGTACTTTCTTATTACCCAAGGTCACAGAAGTTTAGTGCTTGCTTTAGCTAGGCATGTACTTTCTTATTATCTGTTTGTCTTGTGTAACTAATGGAGCAAGTCCAATAAATATATTAGCCATCATTCAGTATATTACCTAGGTGTCATCTTTTTCATAAATAATGATGAGTGAGTAGAGTGAGACACTATTAGGGGTGTGCTAGTGGTGGGTGTGCGTGTGTGTGTGTGTGTGCACTGCGTGTATGTGCACTGCGTGTATGTATGTGTGTATGTGTGCGCGCGCACTGTGTGTGTATGTGTGTGTGTGCACTGTGCGTGTGTGTGCATGCGCGTGTGCACTGTGCGTGTGTGTGCATGCGCGTGTGTATGTATGTGTGCACTGTGTGTGTTTGTGTGTGTGTGTGTGTGTGGCACTAGAGCATGTAATGGAGTAATTAGGTCGGGCTAACCATTGGGCAAAAGGTTTCAGGCCTTGCAAAGCCAGTGCCATGGAGCAGACTCATGAACTAGTAGTAGTTTAGAGAGTTCCCTATCTCTGTATGTGTGCCATTAAAGACAACTGATCTGCTAGTTTGTTGTAGCATATAGGAAGCCCTCAATCCTGAGCTTATTAAATATATGCACACAGTTTCTGTCTACCTATCTGTGTGTGTTGTGTGAGTTTGTTTGTGTGTGCATGTGTAGATTCAGAGTCAGATGGGGACAACAAGCTCATGGATCTTATGTCATCTCTCTATGACAACCTGCGAACAAGAGTTGCAAGCAATGTAAGCTCATCACACACTCCTGGGTCTCTTCCACTACACCATATGTTGTTATTTTTTTAATCTTCAGGGCAAACTGTTTGGCTGGTGTATCAGTATTGAACCCAAGGACCTCTGTTTACTTATTTCATGCATAATTCCTTTCCACACATATCGGGTCATTTGTTTTCAGTTCTGTCACCTACTGCCAAATGAAAAATCTTTTTTTCTACAAGAATTTTTATATCCAAATGAATTATATCAATTTTTTTTCTCCTTTTCTCCTTGGCCAATCAAACTATTTCCAATTAATTTCGTATAAGATTATACAGATTTAAAAAAAATTGCTATGTCAGTTGTTTTGCATATTTGATGCACTGATTTGTAATTGTTCCCTCCCCCTCCCCTTTTTTACTTTTATTGCAAGGAGTAGTAGCTATTCATCTTCTATTGTAGTCAATGTTTTACATTGAATCATTTTTGAAGGAGTTAGAAATTATAATTCCTCGAATATGTGTTTGGCTGTCTTGTGAGGAGGTTAAACAGTTTCATACTCAATTCATCTCTGATTTCTTTCCCGTGTGTGTGTGCATAGCCATCTCTGTTGAAGTTTGTGGAGCGTCTGTCGAATTGGAGCGAAGAAGAAGTGCACATTCCAATGGCCATGATGGAGGGTATCATGTCTCTGGCCAGGCACAACCCCCTGGCCACTGCCGCCGTTCTTAAAATGGTGAGACAGCGAAGAAAGGTTATATAGTGTGTATACAATTGTTAGTATGCACATTGTTGTCATTTGTTTGCTGTTGTTGTGGGAAAATATTAGATTGAAATGTTAAACAGCAATACTTCATGATTTAATGTGCATTCTAAAGAGCTAATGAATTTTGACCATGCTGGCTTAATCTACGTAGTAGTCTGGAGGGGGAGGGGATGGTGCTATTTGTTATATCTTTTTATTTTAAGCATTATTACACCACCTGTCAATTGTCATTCTTCATCCATGTGTAATGAAGTGATTCTAGCGTTGGGTACTGGAGTTTAGCTAAGCAAACAAGATGGCTTCCACCTCTTGCAAGTCCACATGAATGCGGAACAAATTTTTTTTTGTATTTTTTTTTGGAGTGAAAGGATTATTCTGCATTTCGTGAAAGCCACACAGTTTGGCATCTTCTGAACAGGAAATTGAGATAGATGTGCAAAAAATGACTGAAAATTCTCAGCATGTTGTGGCATGTGTGTGATGTGTATTTTGTGTTGTAGTTGTTTGTTTGTTTGTTTTTTCCCCAGGGAGTTGATCCGGGAAGGAGGACCAGGTTAGAGGTGGTTGATAAGTATGAGGTTCTGGGGCTGGCTGGCTGGTGTTGGTGATATGCTGATGCAAGCACTTGGGATTCCACATATGAACATGGTGGGCTAATCAAGTGGCCAATCAGATATCATTTGGCCGTCTTTACCTACTGAGTTCCCACAAGTTTACAGTAGCTTGAAGATTGGCTGCCTCAGCTTTCCTTGTCTAGTGCTATCAAGTTGGTAGTGACCAATGTGACCTTTTACACTCGCTGGCTTTAGTTCATCTTAATTGGTGTTAGTTATAATTCATGTGTGTGCATATGAAGTTGTATTATTTGCTAACATTTAACTTCCCATGGGATTCCTGTTGGTCTATCAAGCTATGTTGACTGGGAGATTTGGAAGAGAGGGAGGTCTGCTCTGTAAAAGTGATTCGTATTTTATGATTGGTGGGTGGGTGGGTGGGTGTGTCCTTATAAATAGCATTACTCCTTGGACTTTTTTTGCTCCTTTGTTGTAGCTAACAGAGAAACTTATATTATTCATATTCTTATTATTATTGTTGTTATTATTATTATTATTATCGTCATCATCATCATCATCGTCATCATCATCATTATTATTATTACAGCCAAGGATGGCTGAATCATAGAGTATTTTATAATATGAATAGTTGATGGTGTCCAGAAATTTGTCCTCTGATGATGTTTTTGTTCCCGATTCTGTTGTTGTGTTTTTCTCATGGACGACTCCTCTTTACACTTGCAGGTGGTGAGTGGTTGCCAGGAAGTGAACTCTGTGGAGAAGTAAGTGTTTTTGAAATATTTCTCACATGGCTGCATTATTTTACACTAATTAAGACCTTCTCTAGCCGCTGGCTTGGTTCTGATGGGGAGTTGTTAAGTGTTGTTAATGAACTAGTTAAATTTATGACTTGCTGGGAGGTATGCATGAATGTTGACCCAATAACACCGATTATTCTTCATAATGTTCAAATATTTTAACGTATGTAAATTCTGATCAGGGCTGTATACTGAAAATTTCCCAAGGGGGGGTTGCAAAATTTAGGGTATGAAAAAGTGTGGGGGGGGGGGGGGGGGCTGTAATTTTGTAGTTTGACATTTAATCATTACTTAAATGAACTTCCCGTGTCTTATATATAGAACTTCAGAAATGCAGGGGGGGGGGGGGGGGGGGGGGGGGGGGGGGGTTGGGTTGGGGGGGGGGGGGCAAGAATTACTCAAGGGGGAGCAAATGCCCTGCGTCTCCCTTAAATACAGCCTGGAAAGAAGCAATTTTGTTGGTCATAAAAATATTGTTTAAGATTGAAAAGGACACATTGTGCAGTTGCAGAAGATGGTGGAATGAGTACAGCTTCTTGGCTGTAGAATAGACATTTTATGCTATTGTCTCTGTTATTCTCGTATTATGCCAGATTACGAGTTATGCAGTGTATTGTTTCCAGTGCATGCTAGTCACATGCTTACTCAGCAGGAAGGATAGCAGTTGTTGTTTGTTTGTTTGTTTGTTTTATCCTCATCGATTTTATGCTTCAGTTTCCTTTTCCTTTTACCCATCTCCCCGCCTTTTTTTGTCCTTTACTTCATTATTTCTTAAATAGATTTTGAGTGTAATTTTATATTCAATTTATTAGTCTGGGTGTTCACTTAGAGGTTTATACTCATTGCATTATGAGCGCTCTGTTGATATTTGCTGACCAACCAGTTGCCGGAGTTGTCTGTGTGTGCATTTTAACCGGGGAAGTTTGTGGTACAGAGATGAGAAAGAATGGCGGATGGGAGGGAAATGTTTTGCACAATTAGCAAGATCGGTATAGCTCCAGGTGTTTTAAGGGAATGGTTTGTTATCTGTTGTAAGGAGTCAATTGTTGGAGCCATCGAGGTGCTCCTTTATTAGTAGTTTATGGTCCCTTCCAGCTATGAAAATTGCATGCGGGCTTGTTTCATAGCTTGTGTTGCGTCAGCATCGAGATGTTGCCTTAGTAACGAAGTGGGTGTGAGAGTAAGGGGGGAGGGGCGAGTGGTGTGTTATGGTGAAATGAAAGCTTTGTAATTTACCAATATACACCAGTTCCACGTTACTTTGATGTATAATTTCACGACACAATTGCCTCAAGCTGTCATTTTAATCGATAGCTCTTATTTATGGGCTAAAGTCACACTTGAAAGAGCCCCCCCCCCCCCCCCCCCATATTTGGTTATCTTACCGTTTTGTTGTCATAGAGTGGACAGGTTGCTGATGGAGGTGCGACAAGTGTTGGGAGGTCTGGAGATTCTATTCAGTGATGTAAGTGACAAATAATTGAACCACTAGAAACCGGTAAAGGGTAGTGCTCTTGATGGAATAGTGGGATAGAGCACTTGGACATTAGTTGTATGTTCTGATGTTGGAGACGGTCAATTGCAGAGGTCAAAGTGCCTGAGTGCCTGCTGTGTTTGGGACTTGTCTACCCACCTGTGCCAGCAATCATGACTGACTGACTGACTGACAGATAAGCTGGGATGAAACAGCAGAAGATTCATTCCTCACTTCTCTCCAGATATGAGCATGGTGATATAATTTGTTTCCCTGGTGTAGAAGTAACATACTAGGTGAAGAGCCAAGAACTGTATCTGCCTACCTTTCGCAATAGCTGCCTGGGTTGATTGATTAATTTAATTGATTTTTGTTTCATTTTTTTTTTTATACTTTTTTATTGACTGATTTAAAAAAATTTTTTTATTAAATTTAGAGCTAGCTTAAGAATTTATATGAATTTCTTCCAGTGCTTAGTGTGCTTCACTAAGTGATTTTGCGAGACTTTTATGGTATTTGCCAAAAGTTTGTTGTTATTTTTTATTAGTACGTCATGGCAGGTTGGTAAAGTATAATAATCTCCTGTGATTTTTGCAGGTCAATGTGGTGGAGATTATAGCCCAGGCACTGCTGCAGGAGGCGGAGAAAGCCAACAGTGTGAGTTGTTGAGTTGTCTATGTGTCAAGGGTGCCATGTTATGGAGTGGGAGGAGGGGGGGGGGGAAGAAGAGATTTATAGGGCGGAAATATTGTTAGTGCGCAGGCAACGCAAGCAAGACTCTATCTAGGTATGCATGTACACACTGAATATTAATAGTGCATGTGGTACAGTATAGAAATTAACTTAGTAAGAAATTCTTCAGATAGCCTTACGGTGAGACAGACATTGAAGTCCAATGTTCATGTACCTTTAGTTCTAGCGAGTGTAACACATACATACCATGATCTTCAAGTGCCTCCAAATGTGTAATAGAATTGAATGAATGATGAGGACGTTGCTTGCTTGATTTTGTCTCAGATTGAAGATGCTTGGGGCTTGAGCCTTTTAAACATTTTTCTTTCAAAGGCTGCTGCAAACCTTGCTGCAGAGAAGAAACTCAAAGCAGACCGACTTGAGCACACATGGTGCATACTAAGGCACAAACTAACCCACCTCAATGGCAACCAGTCCCAGCCACAGGTCCCTGCAAGTCCCATTGCAGCAGCTGGCTGGCAACCACAAACCGATCTGGACCACTAAACCCACAAGCCACCCTCAACCACTTTGTCTTTGGTAGGTTTGGGGGCCCATGATGGGTGGACTCTAGACCACCGCAAACCTGGCCCGGCCCATGGCCTTCCTCCGGATTACGCAGGAGAGTTGAGGAGATCTGAGTAAGCAGTCATGATAAAGATTTAAAAAAACAACCAACAAAGCCCAACAAGGAGCACACACACATAGAATTAGAAGCACACACGCTCAATAATGGTGAAGGTATATATGGTTGCTCCACTGGCCATGTGCCTGATTCCACATCTGTGTAGTTACACGTAGAATATTTTATAACACCAAGTGCATCTTCCTCCACAGCGTATAACTTGGGAATTAAAATGGTCTATATCAGATTTTGTAGTCAGTGACACTGTGCGGTTTTCTATGAATGGACCTGACCCACCTAGTCCTTCATATTTCAGTATCTATTCTTTAAGTTAGAGGGAAAATAGGTAATATCAATTTATGGACTGACTCTCTCTTTCTAATTAGCCAAGGTTTGTAGTTAGTGCACGTGCCTGTGCTGCTTTGTTGTGTTGGTGTGTGCAGCTTAGATTTGTGTGTGCGTGTTTGAAAAAAAATTCACCAAAATGGTATAAGAAAGAGAATATCAGTTGATTAGTATGTTTGTATGTATGTATATGTGTATATGTATGTATGTGTGTGTATGTATGTATGTGTCTGTGTATATATGTATGCATGTGTGTATGTATGTGTTTGTATGTATGTGTGTATGCATGTATGTATATATGTGTGTATGTATGTGTGTATGTATGTGGTGTGTATTTGTGTCCACATGATTTTGGTTACAAGTACAAGAATGTCCTCCTAACTTCACAGGGGGAGTACTTCATGACCAAGTGTGTGTTCTCGGGCCTGCTATGCGTCACAACCATGGGAGACATACGCACTATGAACCCCAAGGATCCCAAGTATGCATGCTTCGTGGAACTCAACAACTTTCCCAACGTATCTTCAACGGATGCTCTCTCGTGCTGTGTAAGTGGTAGTCTTGTTTGTTGGTTTGTTTTAACAAGAGTGTTGTCAATATTGTAGTATTTATTATTATTATTGTTGTTATTATTATTATTATTATTATTATTATTATTATTATTATTATCATTATTATGTACTGAACAGGGCCTAATACCTGTTGCCAGTAGTGTATTTTCCCATATCACTTGTGTTCAGAGTTATCACTTGGGTTATTCACCCAGGTTATACAAGTGTTTGTTGCACTATAAACTTGTTACTACAGTATTTGCGCATGCGTCTGATTGGCTGTATTTACACTTGTGCCTGCGCACTTGCGTAAATACTATACTTCTCCTGTATCAAATGAAACATATATTTATTATTATTATTATTACATTATTATTATTGTTGTTGAACAATTTTTTTTTTTTTTAATCTAATTTTTTGTTTAGTTTGTAGGGGATACAATTCGAAGCTTATGTATGGACACTAAAATTTTGTTATAAGGATTTTGAATGAAAAAGTGGGGTGGATGCCCTTTCTTTAAAATAACAGAAGCAAGAACAAAACCGTAATTTTAAGGGGGAACTGATATAGATGAATTTGTATCGACCTCACACATTGTGACCAACAGAGGGCGGGGTGGCAGTGCTTGTGTTCTAGTGATCACTAGAGTGGATGTGAGGAGAGATGGTGATGGAGTTTGTGTGTTAGTCTCAGGTGCAGGAGGGATACCGACACTTGCACAAGATGCTGTTCGCAGTTCTCATGAAGATCATCAGGGGTGACAAGACCAACAGGAACAAGGACATGTGAGTTTGAAAAGGAACGAGAGAGACAGAGAGAGTGGGAGTGAAGCTTACAAGTAAATGATGGGATATTGGTTAGTGAGGTTCTGAATGGGAGATAAGGGCGTGTGTGTGTGTGTGAGTCATGCATGCACAGTGGTGCAGGCGTATGCTACTGATGATTATATTTGTTGTAAAAGTATTTAGTAAAAGTAGTATTAAAGTGTCAAAATTTTCAATTTGTCATATTTTCTTTAAATACATCAATTATTATTTTTTTTAGTGTACTCTCATGGATATCTGCTATAGTGAGTCTCAATGAGATCAGGGCGGGGCCAAGGTTCAGGAAAGAGAAGAAGCTACCAGCATGCTCAGATGGTGAGGAATTCATCTGTGGAATTGAATTTGATCATTTGTCTCATTGGGGGAAAGCTAAAGTTGATTAAAAAATATGAAGTAAAAAGTACTGATTAGGTTTAAAAGGTATTGCCATTTTTATTTATCTCCTGTCTTGCCAACCACATCATCTGCTTTTCCCTCTCTTATAGCTACCGGCTGGGATTAATGTATTATTTCCCCTCTACTCTAATGAGCTACCAATATTAGCATTGTTGTTGTTGTTGTTGTTGTTGTTGTTGTTGTTGTGGCTCAGGATTCATGGTGAACTTCTGTGCCATTCTTCTGGCTATGTGTAAGCCAATCTTTTCCACTCACATTGGAGGTCCCAAGCTGGAGCTAATTAGCAGGGATTACCCCACCTCTTCCGTGTGCCGCCTAGACTTGGTTAACGAGACTTGCCTTGCCAGCGGCATCATTAGTAAGTTCAAGTGTACTATAATCCACCTTATTTAACACTTAGTGACGCCAGCATTTTCGTAGGGTTTGTTCATCAGAAGTCTGTTCTCCCAATTTTATGTTCTTCTAAATTCATGGTTGTGAGTGTGTGATTAGCTGCAAAGATGGATAAATGATGTTCTATTTATTTAGCTGAGAATAGCTGAAACCTAAACCAAAGGAGGGGAGGGGGTGACTGTATGTTGTGTGTTCACCTTAGTGGGAGATACAAAGTGGGCTTTGTAGTTTTTGTTTTTTTTGTTTGTTTTTTCTTCGGATGTTTCTGATTAGGGACTGTAATGATTCTTTCTCTCTCTCTCTCTTTATACTCCCTATAGCACGTGATCGGAAGTCTGAGGGTAATGTTCGCTTCAAGGGTCTGCCGAGTTCCGGCGACACCGGAGCCCCTGCAATTTCCCAGTTTAAGTTTGTGACGGAGATATTCTTCCTCGCTCAGCGAGCTCTGCATGTGGGCGTCATCCCTGCCATGAACGCTTACTCCACGATCGTATCAGACTTGGCCAAGGAGGTCCAGTCTGGCAATGCGGACGAACGCATCAAAGTCTTGATGACGGTGAGATGAATGGTGATAGTTGTGCGTGTTAGTTTATGATTCTCAACATGTTTGGTCACACATTAAAAAAAATTAAGCCGGTGGAAAGTATGGAGCTTTGTATGCACAGGATACCTCCTGGTGCTAATCGTTTTGTGCATTTTTTTTTCCCGAGCCTTTTGCGCTACCCACAAACTAGAAGGTTTCAGGATATGATCATGGTATTTAATCATAAAATGTCAAGTAAGAACTGACAGTTTGAAGATCTGATGAACATCTTTCAGTTTCATTTCCACTCACATCACATCTAATGGACCGTCACACACACACACACACACACACACACACACACACACACACACACACACACACACACACACACACACACACACACACACACACAAGCACGCAAGCTTCCTGGGAAGATCCAGGAAAGTAAAAGCAGTGATAATTACATGTTCCTTTGTAAGATGCACTTACACATTAAGTGTAAAGTCAGAAAACCTCCCCTCCTGACCAAGTTTAAAAGCACCTCGGTTAACACCTGTTGTCAAGTCTGCGGACCTGAGATTGACCGTATATTAACAATTACACATGTAGTAACCTGAACAGTGCCAGCCAGCTTCCTGCCACAGTCAGGCAGGCTCGAACATCCTGTGTATTCCCATAACAAATTCAACTTTCCTCCTGAGGCAAAAAAACTTAACTTTAACAATTCCTCAGGGGCTGCGAAATAAATACAAGCGGGGGATTGCACGCTATGTATGTATGTATTAAATATTAATACATGTACATAAGAAGTTGTGAATCATGAATAGCACACTGCCAGAATGTCCAATTGTGTACACAGACATGCATGTTTGGTTATTACATATGTAGGCGTGCTTCTAGACAGAGCATTGTGTACCAACCCTCAGTGTTTTAATTCTCAGCTGCTTCAATATTGCTGTAATTGGCTGGACTTTTAGCCGGATCAAAGTGTGTATTTGTTAAACGTCAGGAATAACCACTATGTATCGGGGGGGGGGGGGGGGGGGGGGGGGGGGGGTGGGGGGGGGGGGGGGGGCGAATATTTTAACGTTTTCTAGATAACTTTTGAAACATCCATGTCATTAATATTTTAGAGATGGTCATCTATGCTGAGTGCACATGGCTTGCATTTGCCCTAAGGAGTCGAGTGCCATTAGGCTGACTTGTCAAATGCAATTACCAGCAGTTAACCTCGTACTGAGCATGCTTGAAAGCAACATTAATTAGATTCCGTCATTCTCAGCTAACATAATGAGTTTTTTTTTAACGTGATGTTTTTTGGCTGCACATGAACACGATTCAATACTATGTACCTCAGCACTTTTAGATCGAGGTTGAGAATAATCAGTCACCTCACTGGGACAGCAATAGCTGGCTAACTGAACAAACCAACTGTGAAATTGGACTCTGCGTTATAATGATTTGTTAACTGAATAAGAGATAGAGAGAGCCAAACATGTGCCAGCTAGGTTTCTGATACTCTGGCTTCATCTTAAAATACTACATCCACTGGGAATGGATGCATCCGTGAAAATTATGGTGCACATGTGCAAGAGACAAGAATGGGCGTGTGTCTATTATCTGTGTGCCAACAAGAGCTGGTTCTTAGAGAAAAGCTGACTAGCTCTCGAGTTTGCATCAACTAACTATCTTTGTTGTTGTTGTTGTTGTTGTTGTTTGTTGTTGTTTGTTTGCAGTTGTATCAGTTGTCGTGGTCCAGTTGTTTGCTGGACCCGGCATTTGTCCAGCTTTGCTGTGACTTCTACATTACTCAAGCTGTGTGGATCACAAAGCAATTGGAGGATTGCAGACAGGTGAGTGCGGTAGGCTAGGCTGGGTTGGGTTGCTGGGGTCAGCAGATGTGGGCAGGAGGAGGGAGCCTGAGGTTGCAGGTCCGAGCTATCTAACTTTCTTTCCTGCCAAAGTCCCACCATTGCATCATCTTAAATTTTGACAGCCACTGGTTTTGATTAAAAGTTGAACGCTTGGCCTTCTAGATGCTTCAGTTCTTATTAGCCATCTGCTTTAGTTAACAAATCAAGTGATCCATCCATAAATGATTTATAATCCATGCTTAATTTTTTTTATTTTAATAACACTTTCGGGTATTTCACGAGGATCAACCCCTCCCCCCCCTTCCACACATACACACCCCTCTCTTCTACTCATCCCTTTGCCAGTCTCTTCTCTCTCCAGCCACTATTCAAAGCCCTGCTTCAAACAAAGTGGATTCCGTCAAGTAATTTACAATTTGTACACACACTCACACACATACGCACAATTTATGCATACGCACTCACAAACATTTGTAACCACAGGAGGGAGGTAGCGAAGATGATATTGGTTGTCAGCAGCAGCGGCTGTTGGCTGGCCTGCCAGAGTTCTGTGTGAAGGACATGGCTTCGTGGTTCAGGTTTGTGGCCGGGCACAGACCTGATCTCCTGCAAGGGCTTCAGGTAATAACAATAATGACCTAATTCTACTCTAATTGGGTTTCCAGATTGAGTCCTGGGTTTCTGTACCCGCTCCTTCCTGTTGTGCGGATTAATTATTACTTTAGAGGGTTTTAGTTTGTATGTGTGTGTGTGTGTGTGTGTGGTGGGTACAGATTTTTTTTTGAGTTCAGATTTATATTCTTATTTTTATTGCGTGTGTGTGTGTGTGTGTGTGTGTGTGTGTGTGTGTGTGTGTGTGTGTGTGTGTACCTTGCACGGCTCACTGTGCCTGCTTAGTGCACAGGTATCCTGGCTCTGCCAGGTGCACGTGACTGCCTAGCGGCAGCAAGAAAATTGAATTTTTTGCATTTGCATGTGCATAAGTGTGTGTGTGCATGTGAGCTTGAATACAGATGTTATATTTATATTTTGTTAGATTGTGTTGTAAGCAGATGTATTTTATTGGCCATTGAGAAATATTTTTTGATTATTTAACCAAAACATACTGGCAATTTCACTGTATGATTCTGAGTGTTTGGTGCCCAGTGAACTCATTTTATTTTTAATGAGAGAATTATTTCAATTGCATATATACATTGCATAGACTTATCGACACCCTGCCTACTATTGCTATCTTGAGTATTTCCCCGACCGTGAAAAATTCTTCTGAGAATAATTACCAATTGTTAGTGCATGCTGGATTGAGGAAGGACTCTGACCTTAGCAACCAATCTTGTGACCATTCTATCAATCCCGCTACATAGTTGCAAAGTGTGAAATGTTTTGTGTTGTACGGCCAGCTTGGCTGACAAGCAACAGTGGATTATAATCAAGGCACCTTATCGTGTGATTGCTGCCTTGTACAGTTATGACAGATTGTTCGGGGTCTGTCTGTTGTTGTTGTTTGTTTATAGTTTGTGTATATTTGAATTATCCTCGAGTCGTTATTTATGTCTCTATTGTTTGTGTATTCCCTTTATCAATGCTTATGTATTGTTAGCTTCTTTTTTTTTCTTTCTTTTTTTTTTACCACACCCTCTCTAGGTTATATTCTAAATAGTGTGCAGTTGTTAACGATGCTCAATGTGTTATACTTGCACACTTGCATAGTATTGCTTTCTAGACGAACATAATTATAAATTTTTAATTCACAAACATGACGGAGTAGTATCGAAGATACCATTGGTTGCATTTCTAGGGAAAATAATCCATCCTTGTGCGTTCCTTACAGCTAACCCCCATGGTGGATTGCTGTGTTGGTCTCCTGGAGCGACCAGACTTATTGCCACACCCTCTGGCCCAGAGCAGGATAGTCTCCACCCTTTTGGTCTTCCTCAATAGTGACAAGAGAGTTCGTGTCAATGGGTACGTCTGTCGTGTGATCAGGGCTGGTTGGGAGAAGGAGAAGCTGATTTGGTTATCTTGCTATCTCTGTGTTTGTGACTTGCAGGCGTGAGGTGACATCGGGAAGTTGGAGGTTTGTACTTTTACACTAGATGCAATTCCGTCATCTCAGCTAACTTTTATGCTCCACTCTTATTACTTGTCTCACTCTGTTCTATTTCTGTTCCAAGTTTTACTTTGGGTCGATATTTTCTACTTTAATTTTTAAAAATTTGATAGACATATTAAAAAATAAATTAGCTATCAGAAAAAAATAATCTATATAAATTAAAAAATCACTTATCTCTAAAGAAAACTAAAGAAGCTATAAATGTTTTAAAATAACGTAATATCGAATGTAACAATATTAATTGCTCTTATCACTTGACAAAAGAAATTATCTATAAGGGAAAAAAGAAATTACTCGTATACCATGCAAAAATAAAATATATATCACGTATAGTATAACTGTAAACAGAAATTATAGCACAGGTGAAAAAGTAAATTAATACTCTACAGGTAAAACTCAGCACTGAAGAGTAGGCACGGGAAAAATTAAATTAGCTAGAAAAGGAAAAAAGAATAGGTGGAGCGATAAATGACAAAAAGGAAGAAGGAAGAGAGACAGATGAAAAACTAAACTTGTCTATCCCTATCTATAAATGTAAACATCATTATATATAATGTCAACACTCTATTCTATATAACATGGAAAAAATTCTCTTATATCTCAACTGCCAAACAATATATTCTATCTACAATGTCAAACACCTCCTTCATATATCCATGAAACCATTATTCATATCATAAATGACCCTCACTTATCTATCACTGTTACAAAATACATTAAATATATAAATGTAAAAATAAAATTATATATCCCTGCCACACTAAAATTATATATCCCTCAATCTCAATGAACAATACAATTATTCTCACTGTCACAAATCTTATATCTCCATGCCACAATTATAGATACATGCCAACCATATCTTTATCTAATCCATGCTCACCATACACATTCATCTCTACCTGCCACCCATCTTTCTCTCTATAATGAAACCATAATTATCTTAAATGTTCACCTCCCTTCCTCTCTCCCTGTCACCCTCCCTTCTCTCTCCCTGCCACCCTCCCTTCTCTCTCCCTTCTCTCTCCCTGTCACCCTCCCTTCTCTCTCCCTGTCACCTCTCTTCTCTCTCCCTGCCACCCTGCCACCATCTCTTCTCTCTCCCTGTCACCCTCTTCTCTCTCCCTGCCACCCTCCCTTCTCTCTCCCTGCCACCCTCTCTTCTCTCTCCCTTACCCTTTCTTCCTAGTCTTAGCTTCTTCCCCATCTCTTCCGCTCTCCATCTCACTCACTAACTTACTTTCAACTATCTTTCCATCTCTGTTCACTCCAGCTCGCCCCAATTCCTGATCCCCCTCCCTTTCCTCTTTGCTCTCTTCTTCCCCCCTTCCCTCCTCTCCCCTCCACTCCTCCACCCCCTCCCCTCTCACTCTAGCCCCAACTCCTCCTCCCCCTCCCCTCTCACTCTAACCTGTCTCATTAAATCCATTGCATGTACTTCCTTATAGTTCCACTGGCTTCCTTGGTGAGCTATCGATCATGGTACAGGGTAACCCCACGGTGCGAGAGCACCTTGGCCCTGCCCTCCTCCACACCTACGTGGCTGTGGCGGTGTTTGAAGGGCTGGATGTGGACAAGGAGGAGTTTGACAAATACAGCACCAGGTGCGTGGGCGGATAGGAGTTGTTATGACTTTCACAGTAGCATGTGCACACACACACGTGTACAGAAGGTAGTTGGATTATTAACCAAAAACAAGTTCTAAACTTTTCTAATAAATCGTAAATAATAATAATAATAATAATAAAATGACTATGTATTACCAACCCAATAATCCTACCTTTCTGTGTCTGCTCTTGTGTTTGATTACAGTTTTCACACTTAATGTGAGAATTAGTTTGGCTGGTGTGAAGTAGTGTAAAGTGCTCTACTTTGTACTTTAGTTAGTGACCTTACTTGGCATGAACCTCTTCTTGCTGCAGCTGCTATTGGCAGTTGAGTTTTGTCAATTAAGGACAAATTATAGCTAATTTTCTCTGTTCTTCTAACAGACAATATACAGATGTTGAATTAAACTTAACCCGATGTTTTGACTTCTATTCAGGGGTCAACCCCTTGAAAAGGACTTCGGCAAAAACATCTAAATGTCAGGTTAAGTTTTAACTAGAGCACTGAAGTGCAAACCCTCAGCGCTAGTTAGCTAGTATGAAGTGATTTGCAACCTGCAAGCTGGCTCACGTGACAAGCAAGTTTTTTAAGGGGCGGTTCCCATTACTGTAACATACGATTGTAGGACTGAAATTCTACTCGCTTTTTCTTGAAAACTAAGTCAAAACTAACAATTCTGGCACATTAAAGGGACTTACTCTGTGAAGTGCTATAGTTTGATGTCGCTTTCAAAGCCTGGGTAGCCGTACTCTTCGAGATCCCTTGTTGACTGAATGACTGAATGACAGGTCGACTACTATATACCCTCAGGCGCATGCGCACTGAGGGTTAATTAAACATATATTGGCTGCTCGAACAGAGAAAATTTGTTATAATTATTTTGCGGAAAATGACTGGATCACTGAAGAACTGGAATCTCTTTTGTTGCCTCCCGAGTCTTGGTCATTCTCTTTGGATCATTTATGTGCTTGAGGAAGTTACTTTTGAATTTATTGGTACAGCGAGAATGGCATATTTTGTTTGGATGCCAATTGGAAAGAAGGGGTGGAGGGGGGGGGGGGGGGGGGCTATGGCAGCTTTAATACAAATCTAGGTCTAGAGATAAATCCATTGTAGCTGAAAGTTATTTTCTCTATTACTACACACATACACACATACACACATACACAAATATAATTATAAATACTTGCCATTGATATTTCTGGCACTCCCCCTTCCCGTACTCATCTGGATTTTTATTTGCATTTGTAGCTTTCATATAATAGTAATCATTCAGCGATGGTCGACTTGATTTTCCATATTCTGTACAACTATTATTGATCTTTCAAATAGAATTACTGTAATTACAAACCTCACGACAGACTGTCACATGTGCATGGACACACCCACTCCTATCGAATAGGATTAGTTTGTGATATATATTTTTTCTGGTTAGTAAACTCCACCACTAATCCATCCTCAATTACAATTAGGTGGCCCACAGCAGCCCGGGAAGTTTGCGGCAATTACATCAGCATAACAATCCAATATACCAATTACTCACTCGGGCTGTAAACTAGTGGATGGCACTTACTCCCCCACCTAAAAAAAAAAGATTTTCATTGGACGGTTCTCTGAGTGGAAGCCATAGAGGGCTCAGAATGAAGCCTTTTGAGTTGATCCAGGAGGGAGAACAAAGTTAGGGACAGATTACGTGTATTCCCAGCAGATCTATTGTTTTTGTGTAATCAGTAACCACAAATTTGTGCATGTAGTTGCTAGTTTGTGGTCGGTGCCTGAGGTTGGTTAATAGGAGTTAGTTTGTGCCTGTGGTGATGTTGTGTTTATGTGTGTGTGTGTGTGCATGTGTCATTGTTGGCCAGGTATGAGGTGGCCCAGCTGCTCCAGCGACTGTGGTCGAGGCCAGACTGTCGGGAGTCCATATTGAGAGAGTGTGGCTCCAGCAAGTTCCAGGTAAGGGTTGCGTTTCTCATTCGAGTTTTCAAATTTGTGTTTTGTTTGAGGTTTCCTTTCAATTAGATTAGATTTTGACCCTTGGACTTTTCTAAGACTCACAAGTATGGTCTATTTTTTCCCCCCCTTTTTTTCCCCCCTGAAAATGTGCCTCTAACTTCAGACAGATTTGTCGGTTTCATATTGTCACAGGCTTTTTAAACAATACAGAATTAAAAATATTTGGTCACTACCGGGAATCGAACCCAGGACCGCTTGCTTAACGCACAAGCACTCTGCCACTGAGCTACGACAACCAGCCAGCACTGTATTTATACTGTAAGAGAGAGAATACATCTAATGAGTAAAAGAAGGCTGAGAAAGAAATTATGAAGTCAGTTTCATATTGTGGATCTGACATTCTTGAGGAGCTGAGGGTGGAGGTACTACTCACCTTCTAATTTGAATATCTATTAAATTATCGTATTGTGCATTCAAAATGCAGTTTGAATTTCAGTATTTTAGTTTGTGCTTCAAAGGTGGGAACAATTTAAATTCTTTTTGTCTTAGTGACAATTGTAGTACTTCTTTCTAAATAGAGTGGAAAGAAATTGATGCCTACTTGTAATTTTCTGATTGCCATTGCCAAAATAATGCATTTTTATAACCACATCAAGTTCATGTAACCTGTGTCCAGTGCTTTCCTAGAAACGGTATTATCCGTAACAGATGTAGCAACGAAAGACCGAGTGTCTGAGTGCAACTCTCTCTCTCTCTCTGAAGATCACCTTTGATCATTTCTCTAGTTTCTTCTCCTCACCAGTGAAAGCTAAGAAATCAATGGAGGAAGCTCTGGGCGGACTTTAGTAGAGCTTCTTTAGCTATAATAAACCATACAATGGCTGACCAGCACACCAGTTTGTGGGCCCTGTGGTTGGGTTGTAATTGGGTTGTGGTCACTTTGAGTAGGTGAGTCTCATGCCACCATTATGGCTTTGAAAGTAACTGGGTTGCTATGGAGTAAGATGTGTATTTATGCAGAGAGAGAGTGTGAATGGATTTGTTCGTGTTAATTAACACAAACAGACACATTTCAGGGAGTCAGGGTAGGTACCTGAGGGCCTGATTAGTCTGCTTATCTTACACGTTATTAACACCGCTCTCTTAGATTTAGTTTGATAACTGCAAAGTTAGGTCGGTCCAATCTAATAATTTTTTGTTTTGTTTGGGGTTTTTTTTTTTTTGGTTTTTTCTTTTCTTTCATTCTTTTTTTTTTATTTTTTTATTTTTTTTTTACGTCGTTGGCTGTTATTTGCCATTAGTCTACTGATGTTTGTTTGATTGCTTGTTTTTTTGTTTGTTTTTTAATGTTTGTTTTTTATTTGCCGTAAGTCATTTTATTATTTTTTCTTTTCATTCAGCTGCTAGAATTCAGTGCTGTACTATAGATGATAGTGGGTTAATGAATATAAATATCATAGAGAACTGGAATGTGCCCTAGGTCTCTGATATTGCACTATGGGGCATCCAGGGAGCAGAGAAATAGTTTCCCACACCAAGTATTTTTAGAGTAAGCAATGGCTTACTATAGCTTTGAAGCCATTGGATTTCACACTTGCTCACACACATATTCACACACATACTTACTTGACGTGCACACGCTATCAACGTGACTCACAGAAACTGTTAGAGTTGTTTGGTAAAGGGTTTCAAAATCACTTTCTAACTGCTTGAAATTATTAGAAGTACTTTAGTTTGGTAAAAGGTCTTCATGTTTATTTATTGTCAATGCCACCCTTTACCTCTCAATAGCTGCCAGCTTCAGTAATCAGTTGTGTTTGTGCTGCAGTCTTTCCTAGGGGCTGTGTTTGACACGCTCCTCTACCAGCTGAACGACGCCCTGTCTCGTCTGGTGAACATCAGACAGTGTGAAGTGGCTGTTGACTGTGAGTATATGGAATAGTGATAAGGAGGATGGAAATAACACTCTAGCTAATGATGATGATGATGATGATGATGATGATGACGATGATGATGATGATGATGATGTTATCATAATTATAATAATAGCAAATTTTCTCAGCAGCCAATATGTTTAATTAAAAAAACTTAACCAGACGTTTCAACTTCTTGCCAAAGTTCTCCTCAAATGATGATGATGATAAAGTTACTATAATAATATTATTATTAACAACTAGTAATAGTTAATGACAATATATTGACTTCTAATTGTAAGAATATCCATTATAGTAGTAATAATTATGAAGTAGATTGTTTGACTAAACGCTCCTTTTTGGACATCACTTTGTGTGTTAGCTGTTATCTATGGAAGGACAAAAGCTATTAAATATTATGTACTAGTACTGGACAAAAAAAATAGTACACACATAAACACTCTTTCAAGAGACGGTTTTTCAAGTGGCCATGTTTTACCTTTTAGTATTCAAGTTTAGACTCGCCTAGTTTAAGTTGGAATATATTAAAGCTAATAATAGCAAATCCTCTCATTCAACAGCCAATATTATGTTTTAATTAACATAATATTGGCTATTGGGACAAGAATATTTGATATTATAATTATTTCAGCTGAGAATGACTGAATTACATATTATATTAAAGCTATACTTTTTGTTGCTTCTGCACACTCTTTTATTACACGTACATTATCATCCTCAATTTTCTTCTTCCTTGCGCTTCTTACGTCCCTCCCTCCCTTCCCTGCTCTCTCTCTCTTTCCCAGCTGGCCAGTGGGATCGTCTGACACCAATTGAGAAGACTCAGAAGGAAAATTTCCTGAATCAGCAGAGAAGGGCATCCCGTGGGTTTATGACGCAGGCCAGCCTTCAGCTGGAGCTGCTCCTGGTCATGTCTGAGGATTCCCGCGTGTCTCGTTGTCTCTCTCTCATGCCCCTGGCAAAGAGAACTGCAGCAGCGGTGAGCTTCAAACCAGGGGCTGTTGGTTTAGTTTGTAATAGGTTAGCCAATGCAATGAGTGAGACACTCGTAGTCTATATAGTGATGAAAATCCAAACTTTTTTTTTTTTGTGTGTGTGTGTGTGTGTGTGTGTCTGGGCAGAAACATCTTCCAAAGTATATAAGGAAAAAAAAAAAAAAAAAAGCTAAATGCAGGAAAGCTTTTAGTGAGAAGAGATAACTAATGCAGGGAATGTAGCATCACAGTTATGTCAACTTGGAAGAATTTAACAAATATATGTAATTGGAAATTGAAGCCATTAAAACCTCAATTATGACTCTAGCTTGCTATTGTTTTTTCTTATTTTTGTTGGTAGGATGTTTGGAGTTTAGTGTAACTCTTTGTAGTTGAGTGGTATAGATTTTGTATGTTTAGCAGTTTGCAAGGAGTCCTTGATGAGCAGTGTGGGCGGAGTCCTTGATGAGCAGTGTGGGCGAGGAGTCCTTGATGAGCAGTGTGGGCGGAGTCCTTGATGAGCAGTGTGGGCGGAGTCCTTGATGAGCAGTGTGGGCGGAGTCCTTGATGAGCAGTGTGGGCGGAGTCCTTGATGAGCAGTGTGAGTCCTTGATGAGCAGTGTGGGCGGAGTCCTTGATGAGCAGTGTGGGCGAGGAGTCCTTGATGAGCAGTGTGGGCGGAGTCCTTGATGAGCAGTGTGGGCGGAGTCCTGATGAGCCGGGTCCTTGATGTGGGCGGAGTCCTTGATGAGCAGTGTGGGCGGAGTCCTTGATGAGCAGTGTGGAGTCCTTGATGAGCAGTGTGTGATGAGCAGTGGAGTCCTTGATGAGCAGCGGAGTCCTTGATGAGCGGATTCCTTGATGAGCAGTGTGGGTGGAGTCCTGTGGGCGGAGTCCTTGATGAGCAGTGTGGGCGAGGAGTCCTTGATGAGCAGTGTCGAGGAGTCCTTGATGAGCAGTGTGGGCGGGAGTCCTTAGAGGAAGTGTGGGCGGAGTCCTTGATGAGCAGTGTGGGCGGAGTCCTTGATGAGCAGTGTGGGCGGAGTCCTTGATGAGCAGTGTGGGCGAGGAGTCCTTGATGAGCAGTGTGGGCGGAGTCCTTGATGAGCAGTGTGGGCGGAGTCCTTGATGAGCAGTGTGGGCGGAGTCCTTGATGAGCAGTGTGGGCGAGGAGTCCTTGATGAGCAGTGTGGGCGGAGTCCTTGATGAGTAGTGTGGGCGAGCGACTTCTGAAAGACATGCACCCACACATTAAAAAGAGTGTTTGGCAGGGCAGGGTGGGTGTGTCTACTTGCTACAAATTTGGATGTTGCTATAATAGACATTTTTATGTTAGCTATGGATTGGTATGAACACTTTGCAAGTAAGATTGAAGTCGTTGAGTATTTTCTACTGCATGCTGATTGCTCAATCCTTTGTAATTTGCAAATACAACTATTAGTTATTAAAATCAACGTTATAAATATATATATTCTAAGGGTGTTATAGTATAGGCCTTATTGGTCATACTGTATAATTTAGAAAGCTTACAATTACTTTATTATGAGTATAATTATAATTATTATGATAATAGTGATTATGGTCATTTATTATTTTCACAATTTCTTTCTCAGCCTTCTTACATAATTCCCCAGTGACAGTCAAATTTTTAAAAAAAATTCTGTATTGTTTAAAAACAACCAGAGAAAGAGAGGGAATACTACTACTACTACTACTACTACTACTACAAATTATTATTATTGTTGTTATTATTATTATTATTATTGTTGTTATTATTATTATTATCATTATTGTTGTTGTTGTTGTATTCTAGTTTCTGGGATTCCTGAACATTCTGTGTGGTTCCAAGGCCTCTAACCTCAAAGTCAAAGATAAAACCAAGTACGCCTTTGACCCAGTCAAGCTAGTGACAAGCATCTCCACCATCCTCACCCGAGTGTTCGAGCAAGATGGCAGGTCTCCTGACACGGAGGAGACGTTCGTCTCTTGCATGGCCAGTCACCCGGACTACAGCGAGGCCACCATGAATAGATGTCTGAGCATTTTGAATAAGAACACCACTGACTTGCCCCTGTGCACCAGCTTCAGCAAATTATTGGGGAAGGTTAGTTGGACCAGGGTATTTTTTTAGAGCCTAAATTGAGAGATATTTTTCAAAGGAATTCTCATTTCCATAAAATTGATGAAAATTTAGTTGCAAGTGCCACCAGGAAGGTCATAGGTAATTTTTTTTTTTTTAAGGGGGGGACCATTTTTTAAAAGAATCCCTGTAGGGCACCTCTCTTATTAATTTACCTTAAAATTGATTGTCCACATCCTATTTAACAACCCAAATGGGTAACTGTGGGCACAATAAAGTTTATGAATCTCTGAATACACACTATACTAATACACAATTAATACACAGTAGGGTATCTATCATAAGTTATTTGTTAATGTGTTGGATTATTCGTGTATTTGCTTGGTTGCTATTGCTATCAAATCATGATTTAGACAGAGAACCCACTCAGCATAGCCATAGTACTGGTTATCTCGTTGGTTATGTGTGAGCAGGTTGGTACAGTTTTTTTTTTTTTTACGAGAGAGTGTGTGTATGCTTGAGTTGACTAAACTCAAAGATTTGCATTCAACAATAAATACACCTTCTATAATTTATGACATTATTATTATTATTATTGTTGTTGTTGCTTAGTTTAATTGTCTAATATTGCTTCTTCTTTTTTTTGAATTGGCAAACATCTTGGAGTGGTTATAAACACTCATGATGTGTGTGCCCCTCCCCCTTACTACAACTAATGATGTAATTGAGAAATGTGATAGTTTTTACATTAGTTTGTTTCTGCATGTTTCAGGTTTCCGAGTTTCTGAATGGCCCCACTTCTCCTCGCTCCGCTAATGGAGACCACTCCTTGGACACCAGTGCAGGGAGTGGCAGCTGGCAGGAGGAAGCCGACTCGTCCACCATCAATGAGAACAACCTGAGGGACATCTACGTCGGCGCGCTAGAGGACAGCAAGTTTGACAGTGCTGAGCTCGAGACTTGCCACGTTCTGGCGGATAAGGCTCAGTTGACATTGGATCCAAGGTCACCCATGGTGAAGGCCGTTCTCAGGGACATGAAGCAGCTGCAAGAAGCTAGCCTCATTCACCCAGATTCTGCAGTCTTTGTCAGACAGGTGTGTGTGTGTGTGTGTGTGTGTGTGTGTGTGTGTGTGTGTGTGTGTGTGTGTGTGTGTGTGTGTGTGTGTGTGTGTGTGTGTGTGTGTGTGTGTGTGTGTGTGTGTGTGTGTGGGTGTGTGTGTGTGTGTGTGTGTGTGTGTGTGTGTGTGTGTGTGTGTGTGTGTGTGTGTGTGTGTGTGTGTGTGTGTGTGTGTGTGTGTGTGTGTGTGTGTGTGTGTGTGTGTGTGTGTGTGTGTGTTGAGGAGAGATGGTTAGGGGTTTTGTACCCAGGCATAATTGACCTCACAATATCTTAGGCTACAATTCAAGTTTAATGATGGCATGATGCGTGTGTAAATTCTGTCTGTTAGAAACAATAATAATCAACTAGAGTGGTCTCTAAACACAGCAGATACCCAGCCATCAAAACTGTCTCACACTATCCCTTGAAACTGGGAGGCTCGTGCAAAAGATTATGCAATTTACTTGTTTCTATTAAACTCGAAGGTGACTCCAGCTTCTATGTGATTCCAAAGGTGCAAGGCTAAACAGTGCAACATGCTGGCAAGTTTTCCATTTGCAGAATTGGCTTTTTAGATTTCACATATGTTCACACCTGTTAATTATCTAGAGAACTGACCAGTTCTTTTAGTCCTGATAAAGATTGTTGGTTCTTTTAGTCCTGATAAAGATGGTTGGTTATTTTAAAAAAAAGTGCAAGGAGTTTTACCAATTGTGCAATATTATACCTGGCAGAGGTAATTGTTTTGGTAGGTCACTATTATGCACTTATATATCCATGCTGTGTTAACTCTATCATGTATGTACTTACTTCCAGCAGTACAATAATAAATCTCACTTGGCCATGAAAAGAAGATTAGTTAGAAGCCAAGTAAAACTTAAAGCATTGATGATCTTTACCCTATACAGGATGAAGATCACTTGGACCTGGTGCGTGTGCTCATAACTGGACCTACTGGGACGCCGTACAGTAGAGGCTGCTTTGTGTTCGACATCAACTATCCCCCCTCTTATCCCAACAACCCGCCCCTGGTCATTATCACCACCACAGCTGGAGGCACTGTCAGGTTAGAGTTAAAGTAGTTCTTATAAACTGAGAACAATTTGGGACCAGGCTTCCAGTTCACAAATCTGAGGTTGTTTGCTTTAAGAGTTGATAGCAGAACATTTTGTTTTGAAGGGGACAAGCCAAAAATATGCTAGATAGAGGTGATTTGCTTGTTAGGGAGTACACTGTCAGAGGTTCCACTGCATATTATATATACTAGTGATGTGCTTGAGCACAAATGGCGAGCGAGCCTAAAGACTATACTATTTTTTATATGAATGATTTTGACTTCTAACACTGAAGCTACTGAAAATAAGGTCCAGTTATTAAATTTTCGCATACCCGAGTTTTCTTTGTGATATTCTTTAGCTAAGTAGTGGTTGTAACACACAATGCTTTGACACAACTGGACATGCACCTACACAGACTTACCTTCGCGGTAGTCTAGTGGACAATGTATTTTCAAGTAAATACTGTTGCGCACGGCTTATAACCATGACAAAGAGCGCATTGACTTACCACCGCCACTAACTCAAATAGAAATGGAAGTCCCTTAAAGGATTCAGTTTAGTGAAGTTTGGGACGGGGTCGACAACCGAACTAACACAAAAACGCGAGGGTCAAAGTACAAAAATGCCTTACGTACGTCCATACATATATACAAATAAACTAGTGGTGCGCTCGAATAGCGCAAATGCGTGGCGAGCGAGCAGACTCTTTTTACAGAAAAATAGGACAGAAATTACATCTAACTGTAGTGCACAGTGTAACCCTTTCCATTCTCAGTTAGCATCACAGAATCTAAAGTCTCTGATCCCAGACTAAACTAACAGAATTACCTGAATAAACTTCGAAAGCAGTGGTAAAGAAGCGCAGCTTGACAAAGACTTCACAATGGTTTCAAGAAGAGAGTAGCTGTAAACTTTTTGATTGAAACAAAGTTGCGTCTGCAGCAGGATTCTCCGCGCTCGTTAATTGAAAAATACTGGAACTGTGAACGCTTTACCTAACTTACGTAATTAGAAGCGCGGGCGAAAACAGAGGTCTCACGTACCCCATAAACAGATAAATAAATAAATATAGCGAAATCTCGATTGAGTTACCCCTGATAGTGTCTCGCTCGCTTCGCTCGCTCGCCAATAAACAAACATCCCCGATTTTTTCATTTTTACCCCTGTAAGTGTCTCGCTCGCTACGCTCGCTCGCCAATTAGTCATGCTCTATTTTTTATTTATTATTATTATTTTTTTGCTCCTTCATAAATATTTTCGTCCGTGTGTAGATTTAACCCTAATCTGTACGCAGACGGTAAGGTGTGTCTGAGCCTACTCGGCACATGGCACGGAGGAGACGCCACCGAGAAGTGGGACCCCGCCCACTCCAACCTGTCCCAAGTTATCCTGTCCATCCAAGGCATGATCTTGATCCCCGACCCCACTTTTAACGAGCCGGGCTACGAGGCAATACGAGGAACTACTGAGGGCAATGTAAGTGGATTATGGAACACATACAGTCATTCATGGACGAGTGCTAATATGCTTTATAAATACATTCTGTATTGGAATTGGCAAGAGTGTTGTATTGGTTCTCTAGCTAGTGTATGTAAATCAATAAACAATACAACAGCTGACAATCACACACAACCCAATTAATGATAGAGGATGTGATTATACTAATTAAACACTGGCATTACTACATACCATAGATGTGGGTTGATAAGCGCCCCTTCTTTGTTAAGCACTGTTTTTTGTTAAGCGCCTGTTTTCTTCCTAGTTTTTAGCACTTCTTATTAAGCGCTCCATGCTTACCGTCTACTGCTAATTGGCGCTTAGCCCCAGTTTTCAGGGTACCACTTGTTGTTTAGCGCCCATTTCCTTACCGTTTGGAGTTACAAGCGGGGACGCTCCTGAATCTACGGTACTTAATTAATACAAGATATCACTAGGAGAATTTAGTGAATTCATTACAGGAATTTATATTATGCGTACTTCTAGTTTGTTTTAAATTTCTGTTACTGTACATCAATATCATGTAGCCCAAAAAGTCTTAAGTACCTATCACATTTGTGAACACATAGGATTGTTGTTATCAATTGATTGTATATGTGTTCACAGGAACAGAGCAAGGCCTACAATGCAGACATCCAAGTGTACACTATTCGCTATGCCATGACCGAACAGCTCAGGAATCCTCCAGAAGGTATGCCATTGTGAAAAACACGTGCAAGATCTGAAAGCTCCTTTATCCAGTAGTTGAATTGAATTTACCTCTCTTTAAACCTTTTGTTCTCCCATACAGGGCTTAAAGATACAATTGAAGTGCACTTTGCCCTTCAACGGGAGGCTATATTGAAGCAATGTTCTCAATGGCTGAAGGATTCTGTCTCAGATGAGCACAAGCAGAAGCTTCTGAAAGCCATTGATGAGCTCAGACAAGAAATGGACAGACACTGAGAAGAAAGGGTTCTATCGCTTCAATTCATGAATTTTTATTTTATTTTATAAACCGTAGCCACCCCCTCATCATGTTGTATACTTTTCTATATATCTGTTATGATGCATTATCAGTCGCATCAATAATTCATCATTTATATTATATACAGATTAACAAGTTAAGATTGGACGACATTTAACAATTATACAGTATATGCTATTATAAGCACAAAATGTTCAGTTAACTGAAATGTTAATAATAAAGTTTCCAGCCTCTAATTATGCCACAAGCTTTAATCCAGTTGGTTTTTGTTTTGTTTAATTAATCTCAGATTAGCCCACAAAGGCTTTCTAATGAATATGAGTAGTAGTATGCATAACAACAGATCAGTGATCTAGAGAGAGAGGGGGGGAGGGGGAGGAGTTTAACATCAAGGTGTCGAGTGTATGTAACTGAATTTTGTGCTGAGTGAGTTAATTAACTTCTCTTTCTTGATGCCTTAAACTTGGAAACTTTGGGAGCCTTAGAAGCTTCATCCTGTGTGTGTGTGTGTGTGTGTGTGTGTGTGTGTGTGTGTGTGTGTGTGTGTGTGTGAATATCATAATCACTAACCAAACAATACCCAACAGTTCATTCTCTTACCGTCAATGGTGATGTAGCATCAGATGGCGGTGCAAATCGCTCCACTACCTGCCCAGAAAAAGCCTACAACATTTTATAAAAGTAAGATTATATTATTAGAACTGATCAATTCACATGTGATAGGTAAAGGGTGGCATGACCCTGACAGTTTCTCTTATATAAAGGTAACCTCTGACCTCATTGATGATGCTTACCTGCCACCCCAATAAATATTGTAGTGCATCTTGCTGAAAGGATAACAAAAAAACTTACCAACCAAGACATTAAATTAAATTAAAACCTCAAAAGCTGTATTAGTTGTTTGTTTGTTGTTGTTGTTTAGTCAGAACTATCGTCAGTTACTACTGCATGTAGGTACCCTCAAGCTACGACACAGCCTAGACCCGCCCATTTAAACCCACATGACAGTGCCTAGACATTAAATATACATGGCAGAGCCTCCACAATGATAATTAAATATACTGTTGTTTGACACCACTATTATTCATTAAAAAACAACAACAACAACAACAACAATAACAAAATAAAAACAATCGTATGATTTAGCAGAGACTACAGTATGTCCAAGTTGAATTGGCAGCAAGAAAAACTTGAATAACTTTAGAACGGAAGCAGCTACATATCCAGGGTTTGTACCATTGGAACGCTCGCGCCGAAGCGGTTAAAAATATTCCCTCAGTAAACTCCAAAACTGGAGGGAAAGTGTTATTCCAAAACTTAATACAAAAGTCTATGGGAATAGAAAAAACACAGCATTCTCGCTTTACACGCGCCCGAATTTTGTCACACAGTTCGGTGCAATTGATCACGTGTAAAGTTTTCAATGAGCTTGTAAACAACGAACTTGTCCCTTCTCCTGTGAGTGCTTTCTAGACTTGTATTCCATTACTAGTGTACACTATGAGTGCCAAAGAATCTTTAGCTGTTGCATTGCGCCTAGGATACTGGTAAGTCCAATATGCAGGTAGATTTAATTTTTATACCTGCTTAACAACTAACGCCAGAGCTGTAAATAGAAATAATGCCAACATTTAGCTAGCAGAGCGTAATATAGCTGTAGTGTCAGTAATAAGCTATTGCAAATCAAGCATATCCCAATAGTACATAAGGTAGTATAATTTCTTACTACTTGAGTGTGAGGAGCTTCATCCATTGGCATCTTCTCTTCTTCTTCTTCGCCTCCCACTGGCTCTGGAGACTGATGGGATTCTAAGACTGGAGCCCACTTCACACATTTCTCCTCTCCAACATCTCTGCTCTCTTTCTCCTCCTCCTCCCACTGGACACACCCCTCTGGCTCTACGACTTCCCTACTCCTTTGCGTGACATTACTCCTTTGAAGACCATCATGTTGCTTGAATATATCTCCAGGAGACATAAAGAGAGGCGTGTCTGATGATCCTTTACCATCATCAGTCACATTTCTGACCTATACGTACAAGCCAAGACTATATTTCACACCCACCTCCTAGGAAGTTAATAAGTGAACTGTCCAATCAAAATTAGTTTTTATGCATTTCCTATAGCCTAGAGCCATGGTACAAGTCGGTTGCACCTCTCTGTTCGGTCAGTATGGGATTTATACTATCCTTGGGCCTTCAGCACTCAGTTGTGTAAGTCTCGCACCAATTTCCACACCGCGGTGTAAGCTATACGTAGTTCTAAAGTAAAAATCCCTGTTGTCTGAAAATGCTGCAACAAGTTGAAACTTTGTCTATTCAAAAATGTCTTCAAAAAATTATTGCTAACCAACACGTGGTAAAGGTCACATATATCTTGTCCAGTTCACCTTAGATCATACACACCCACCTAAGGTGCCACACCCACCTTATTTGTCTCAGACAGCTGGTCGTTACCAGAGTGTGAATGTCTCACAGTGATATGGAATGGGGCAGAACCAGTTGCCCGCATCTCCTCGTCAGGAAAAACTCCGGAACTTTCTGTTGCAGGGCGTTCCAAAACATCGTGCTTGAGCAAAGGTCTTCTCCGTTCAACCTCCAACTTCTGCTCAGCCACGCCCTCCTTCTCCACGTCCTCCTTGTAAATACTTTCGTCGTCTTCTTGCTCTCCATTCCCTTCCTCTTCTCTCTCCAACTCATCCAGCCTGTCCCACAAGGCTTGGTCTTCTGCTGAACCAGAAACTACTTGCAATAACAACAACAAATAAACAATAACAACAACTAACAACATGTACATGCATACACATGCCAGTACATACACACATACATGATCACACACATATACACAAATACACATACATACACACTGTGGGGATTTGGCCTCCCTCTGCCTCGTTGAGTTGAGTAGGGGGTGATGTCAGCTGCCCAATCCCAAGGTAGTGCTGCCACCAGAGTTCTGTCTCACCACCAACCTTAGCTAGTTTCCCCAAACCCTTCGCCAAAGTTTCAGGTTTCAAAGGAGACATGAAAGGTCAGAACTAAGAACTCACGAGGTAATGTGACACACATTATATATACAACACTGCCGGGCATGTATGATACAAAACAAGCAAAGTGCATGCCGTGTATGTAGTTTGTTCAGCCACTCCCCCCTCTGAGGACCACTGCATGATGCTTTAGACTAGCCCCCCCTCTAGGCCATCTGCTTGGATGGCACCCTTCCTTTCTCTAACTGCCCCCCACACACATATTGTATGCACATGTCAGAATTTGTCCCCCCCCTCCCACAAGCAGTGACATTGCACTTCACATCCCATAAAGTTCATCCCCAAATGCAGACACACAAACACACTCGTCCACATTCCATCATTGCTACCATTAGCCAAACTTAAAAACAAACAAACTACGTCACCACCCGCCCACACACTCATGAAACATGCACACACACACACACCACACGACTAACAAAACAAAAACAAATAAACAACACCTGGTTCCTTGGGTCCCAGAGTCTTGGACAAACCCTTGGTGAAGGCCGGTCGTGGAGGAGGCACTTGGTGCTTGGGTTGTCGTGCCTTCCAATCTATCAGACACACACAAAGGGTAGAGAGAGAGAGAGAGAGAGATTGAAACAGATGGGCAACCATTGAAGCTGGTCCAACACTTGGAATCATAAGAACACTTTGTGTGCCCTATTTAGCCTGCCCTGCAGTAATGTAGCACACTAACACGCTCACACGCTCTTTAATTGTTGTTTAGACATTTGGCAAACTGACAATTTGAAAAAAAAAAATGGATTGAATGAGATAACAAAATTTTATACACTTAGGTGACGAGACGGTCTCCAGTTGTTAGTACGGATGATAAATCACCATGTTAGTGTTAAGTACATAAGCAATCCTCCTGCAACTGTTTGCCTTTCACTTAATCATTCTGTCATCTTTTACCTGACTATGCCTATGGGAAGTTCAGAGTAGAGCTGGGCGATATTGGACAATCACAGGCGGTACGATATTAACTTGAATTATCACGATAAAGCGATATATCACGAAATTTCATAAATAATAGCTAAGAAAGTAAATTCTATTCTAAATGAGCTTGCCATGTTCATCCACTTCCAGTCCAAAGTTAGTCCACAGGGCAAGACTGTGTTGGCTTCCTTGGTGTATTGTAATTTTTATAATAACTTATAAAGCATTTAGAATCAAACTCACACGAGTAATTTGAAACCCAGTCTACATGCAAAACAACAAAATAAACATGGAAACTTAATTGATAACTAAGGTGCTTTATACGAACCTGATAATTTTGTACTTTAATTGAATCGAATTTTGGGATTTTTTAATTTATATTTCAGCTTTCCACATTATCATTTCAAAAACAGCATTCTAAATAATGCTCCCTAGCACACATATAAATTGATTTCTGACTCTTGAATGAATTATGCAAGTAGTTAGGAATGAAGTGATACATTCAAACTGAAAACCACATCAATGAGAACGTAGCCTTAGATCATCACAACCCAACAGCACAAAGAAACTGGCAAAAACAAGATGGCAGCCAAGAGGGTCAGCCATTAGGAAGATGAGACGATAACAAGGCCATGGAGCTGGATTAAGAGGCCATTCAGAGAACTGATATGAGACCATTTAATACAACTGGCACCTGAAAGTCGTCAGAGAATAAATCACATTCCTGAGGATCTGTCAACAGGACTGTTCTTCCTGTGTTTGCCTCTCACTCCGCTACCCGTATTGTTCACTTAATTCACGCACAGACTAATCCAATTACTCCACAATGTGCGGCAAACTCGGGTCAATACTATTCCAGGCATACCAAAGTCAATGTCACTGCAGGTGTACTTCCCTGTCAACTCCCCCTGTTCCCTTTTCCTCACTCATCCCTTTCTTCACTAGCAAGCTCTTTTTTAGCCTGGATAAGTGTCTCCCATTGCACGCGAGACATATTTATAGCATTCAGACACTCTCAAAGCGTCTGTGCCAACAATGACTTACAAATCAGGAATAGCAGTCAGTGGTCAGGTTCATACCATACATATGTGTGCACTTTATAGGCTGATTATGCAATGGGAGCCAACAAGCCTTTTCACCATAAACACGTTTCATATGAAGGCAAATATGCAATATGAAATTAAAAGAAACAACAACAAAAACAACAACAACAACCTCGAGTGTAAGTGTGAAATCAATAAAAGTAATAACAACAGAAGTAACAATCAACTAAATAAAAACAATAAACAAAGCATCAGCTATAGAGTTATTTTATTAATGTTGTGATTTTTTTTTTTTCATAACAAGAAAGGATTATACTACTCCAGTGCTCACCAGGGAGAAATAAACTCCTATGTGAGGTCTACAATTTGAAAGTCTAATATTACTGCTTAGACAAATCCCAACAAAGGGGCACCCCTCAAATTATCACCTGTGACTAAATTAGTACCAGTCACACACAAGTGCACACACACACATACACCACAGTGACACTCAACACTGCTCACGTTTCTCTGCACTAGCTTCTGCCTCCTCTTCACTCTTCAACTCTTCCTTAATTTCTATCACTCCTTCATGTTCCTATACACACACACACACACAGAGTCAACTTCACATATAATACAAACTAATAGTGCCCTAAAACACACCCACCCACATTGACCACACCTCATATCCTTACATGAGGAAAAACAAACTACTCAAATCTTGTGTCTATAATAAATATAATAATAATAATAAATATAATAATAATAATAATAATAATAATAATAATAATAATGACCAGCACGTACCCCATCACACTGTGGCACTCAACATACATTTGCAAACTACAAATGAAGCAATATTTTTGTTCATCTGTCCACCCTTTTCCTCATTGCATTAATTTATCCTCTCCTGCTTCTTTCCATAATTTATGGATTTAATCTCTAACATGCTATTGTCGTGTCAATGATTAATTAATGCTTTATCAACTTAAACACTTGTCCTTTCCCGACTGACTTCACTTGTTTTCTTATCGTCATGCCTGATTTTAACAACTGTAGATGACCACACGGCATTGTTAGTTTAGCTTACAAATTATTCATGACTACGGACAGCTGACACTGTCGTTACTGTCAGACAAGTGAAGTAATAAGTTAGTAACAACGTATCTAGTCATTCAATCTTTGTTTGTTTTTTTAGTTGACATTTGTGAGCCAATTTCATGGTTGTTAATGTTAACAATTAAACTTAAAAAGTTCCAGTAGCGAGAAGAGCCACTCCCCAGCCCTCCCCCCCCTCCTCCCAGAATAGTGCCACATACCGTAGCATACCACTAATTGGACACACCCATCACACTGGCAGAAATGTATAAGAAAATTGAATGGATCACCTAATACTATGTTACACCTGTTACCAACACATAATTACATGTGCAATTAAACGTGAGACAATTAAATGTGAAACATTGCTTAAAATGGTCCTACATATGCAATCGGCCTATGACAGAAGGAAGGGGAAAAAAATCAGTATTCTTGGAGAGAGGAGGGAAGGGGGGGGAAGTTTTACAATTTATTTCAGAGCTTATATATCTACGTATGCATACTATGCTAGTTCCCATGCACCTGCCTAGAAGCTCTCATCTGCTCAGTGAATCCAAGTCTGGCCTGCCAGTCAGCCATTTGCTGTCTCTCATCCTCCAGCATCTTCATTACATCTGAAAAATGTAATTACAAAAAAAAACACAAAAACCCCCACTAAATAACAGGGATTTTTAGGCCTTCATAGGGGGCATTTGCCCCCCTGACAATTACTGACCTTCATGGTGACATATGCCATACATTTTCCATCAATTTAGTGGAAATTTAAAGCACCTTGAAGTTTCAAACAAATTGATTTGACCCCTTTCAAATTTGGTTCCAAAAATATCCAATGTTATTGTTTAAAAGCTACTACCACCTAACACTATCACAATCCAACACACGTACATACACTGCTTCCTCCGCTCTGCTATCTCCAGTGCCTGCTTTGCCGTTCTCTTGGCAAACCAGTTGTCTCCTAGCAACACCATCACTTCGTTGGTGTGGTACATTCTACCCGGGATAAAACCAAAGCGTCCGAATGGCACCTGCAGACACACCCACGATATTGCATCGTGTCAGACGTACATGTCAGAGGTGTTAATGTAACATGCCAATAGAGAGCGTCATTTGTTGGGCATTACTCCGTTCATTATAAATAAACTATCTAATAAGTTCCAGTTTTCTGTGTCTACGTTGCTGTGATGAAGTACTTATTGTAACACAAACAAAACGCGTTAGTATTTTATTTATTTATTTTTAAAATGACTGCCAGAACGCTCACCTTTGAGCGTTTTGTTTTCCCCGAAATAGTTTTTTTTATTGTACAAGGGTTCTGAATCTTGAAATTTAGCAACTCAATGTCTTTACAAGAAATATAAATTAAAAAATAAATTTCATTATCATGTCACCACACTGTTTGCCAAAACTTGCCAGTAAATTACTGCCTGTACTAAAACAAATGAATAAATTTTGTGTTGTGTGTGTGTATTTATTAATTCTTTTGGTTTGCTAGTGTAGAAAGAAGACAACTTTCTGGCAATTAGTTCTTACCATTATGTCATGGGTAAGTTTATCTGGTAAGGTATATAACCTGGCCTGCAGTGCTTCATAATCAGCCTGGAACCTTTCCCTATGAATAATTAATAGTGATAAAAATGCTACTTATATAGCTAATAATTTCAGCTATGCTTAGTACATACCATTTTTCAATTCTCTCCCTGCTCTGCTGCAAAGCCTAAAGGAATTCCGGGTTCTATAAATTATAATACTACTACTCTCATTTTTGTCATACTTTGAAATGCTCTTCTTGGAGTCTAGCGAAACTTCTGTCATCCGCCATTGGTGCGCTTTATTTACAACAATATCCACGTGGAGAGTTAGTTGCCAAAGGAGTACCAGAAGAAGATGCTGCCTCTCCGTGTTATCAACAGGAGCTTGGAGTGCTGCCGGAGCTTAGAAAGATTGTTTGTAAATTCAGTGAAACGGACCTTCACCTCCAGTGTAGAAACTAGCGAGACGTCTGTCGACGATGGAACTCAATACTTGCCAGGGAGGGAAGTCTCCACCGAGGTTGCTCAGGAGGTGATGCCCAAGTCCTGGGGGAGAGGGTCAAGAAGGACTGGCTTGGTGGCCATAAAGCTAGGCATGACCCAGATGTGGGACAAGAATGGCTTCCCCATGGCTACAACTGTGCTTCAGGTGAGGTTCTGACAATTACCTGCTAGAGTAAACTATTATACAGAAAAGCTTCTCTTAAAAAGTATAGTCCTGCAATGCGGCCAGTATCCTTTACCTTGTTTCAAGTAGTTTTATAGCTTTTGCTTGTGTACAAGTGTTTATAGCAGCGTTTGTGTCACCTGGCAGTGCAGAGCGTGTGTGTTTGTTGAGCAGATCAAATTTGATGTAAATTACTAATCGTCTAATGCCATTAAGTAGAATCACAGCAGAGACTAATTGACGTATATGACCATAACCACACCACTCTAGAATTTAGCCTGTGTTAGGTTCTCGGGCCATTAGGCTCTAGCAAGGTCCATTTGTAGAGTTTCCACTATAATCACTGATGACATCTTTTTTAATGACGTTTATATTGCTCCAATAAATAGTTCTTAGTCCTGGCTTTCACAAGGCCCACGGCAATATGTCAGCAAAGTACTTAAACGTTTTGTTAACTGCCCAGTTCAGTAGTACATTTTGAAGAAAGGGTGAAATCATCTACTTCAGCAGTTAATTTGTAGCAGAATTTAGCGAAAGCAATAGTTGGAAGTGAAACGCTGATGGAGACGATGAAAGCATATTTGATAAATTTTCTAATAAATGTTTAGTTCATCAACATCGTTATAATTAGAGGGGTTTGATAACTAGACCCTCTTTTGGTATAGCCTTGCTAAATGCAAGCTATGGTAAAGGTTTACATGCAAGTGAGTGAAAATACTTTTTGGGATCAAATAGTACCAATAAAGAATCAGTGTGAGTGTGGAACAAGCTGTGTATTGTGTCACACTAAGGAGGTGTGTACTAAGAGGCGTATTCTATATAGTCTCGCGGGGCCAGACCCTTTACCCAACCACTACACTGGGAAAGGGTCTATTTGCGAGATTGGTTATTTCATATTAAAATAGTTATTGTGTGTTTCAATAGGCAAGTAAGCTAGCCTAGGTATGTTATATTTAACAGCAGAGGATTTATACTATATCATAGCTTCATACATTCAAACATTCATTTTCTATGAGTAATTGGTGAAGAGGAAGAAAGTATACTGTAAGCATCTTTAATAGTCACATTGTATTAGTCTTTTAATGTCATGTTAGTCCAAACGTGGGTATTTGTCTTACATCAGTATGCTCCATTGAATAAGTGCCACATTGTAGTGGATAGTAGTAGGCCGCTAAGCTACGTTGCATATGATTGTACGAAAGTGGTCGGCCCATAGGTATGGCATATCAGGGCCAGATGGTGCTTACAATAGTTGTCAATTAGTACACAATCACCTTAGTTGGTACCACATGCACGGGCCATGTATATACTTAAGTATATATGCATTATACTTCTCTGATTGACTCAAATTTGTACACCCATGATATTCTTGTTTGCCATTAGCTAGTTGTAGTACCTTGGCAACAAGATGGCCTCCAGTGGCATACTAGGGACTAAAAATTGTACAAACGAAGTCATTAATTCACCCAATGCTTATGGAGTGTGGCAGGTGACTTGCTGGATAATGAATCTCTATGTATACTATACAGCAAATATTCCATAATGCAGTTGGCCACCTGTAATACACAGTGCAGTAGCTTAGTGTTCTGGCTAGGCTATTGAATGAGGTCATTTCATCTATTGCTATAGGGAGAGAGTCCATGAAGGGTCGCAAGTAACATGCTATTCTCTTTATTCATCCGGTTCGTCTACTCTTAATCCCCCACATGTTTCAGGACGTTATTAGAGCTTGTGACAATGTGGTCAGTGCATTGGAAGCCGAGTCACCAGTTTCTATCAATTACCGATTCATTAGGTCCTTCCCCTTCCTAATGATATTGTATTCGTCCCAGACAGCAGACAGAGGTTTCAATGGAATACTGCATTTACAATTAGAGGCTGTGTGCAATGGCATGGTGTTAAATCAGACTAGTTGGAGTGCAAGGTCATTGTGATATCATTTACCATCCGAAGGCTTGGCTATTCATTTCCTTCATAGGTACTTGCGTGACTGTCGTGTTTAGGTGGGCGATGCCCTTAGCAACCGTACAAGGGGTCAATCATTCGTAGTAAAGTGGACACCTCCCACGTCAGTGAAAATGGAAGTACATGGAAAGAAGCAGCATGAATAGGTTGGACTTATTAAACTGGTAGACAAAACTTTTTGCTTTAAATTATTTAAAAATATATATAATTTTGAATTGGGTGATATGTTTTGCCTGGTCCACCAGTGACAGCTGCCATCTCTTGCACCTGCAACTGAATGACTAGCACATGCATACTGTAGAATGATACAACTGGAGGCATGTAATAGTGGTGGGCTTTTATCTCAAACTTCCATGAGTGAAAGTTTTCTCTAATGCTAATTTTCCCAACTGCTCTGGCTCAAGTGTGCCTATAGGTTTATTTATTATTTTTTTAAATTGTATCAGTCAATTTTGGTTTATTTCTGTGCTCACCGTGTTTTATTTTGTTTTTCTCTTTATTGACAGCCAAAAATAGCCAATTTAAAACTTCTACAGTATTTCAAGTTTAGACTGTGTGCATCTTTTAGTTACGTCAAAAAAAAATTAAATTGGGCTGTGTTACAAATTATATTGCACGTTTTCTTGGTGCCTGTTAGGTGATAGACAATGAAGTTGTCATGGTGAGGAAGAAGATGAAGAAGAATATGTTTGCTGTCCAAGTTGGAGCAGTCAACAGACCCAAGCTGCGCCATGTGAGTATGTTGACATTGTTCGTGGTGGGAGCCATTTTTATGGGTGTGGCCAAATGATAACTTCTTGAAGGTTAGCTTACATGCGATAGGGTATTGTGTGCAAACATCAGAGTTGAGTCATAAATGTGAGCTGAGAGTTGAAACGCATCCAGCTTTTTGTTACACTGGTTATTGGTTGCCGTGGATTTTGTGGTGTAATCCTGTGATTCTTGTTGCCGTGGATGCAACTGTAACCATTATAAAGTTCATGTCAATTGGTGGGTGTGGTCTCAGGTCAGAAGTACGATCCTAGGCCAGTATGAGCGGGCTGGCATCCAACCGAAAAAGAAGCTAATGGAATTTAAGACGACGTTTGATGCAGTGCTGCCCGTGGGCACACCACTGTTGGCATCGCACTTTGTACCCGGCCAGTTTGTAGATGTCACGGCTATAAGGTGAGATGATTGGTTGGTTCATTGCGAATGTTATTGCAAGCAATTTGTGCTGTGTGAGCGTCAACAATGTGATATAGTTCCATTTAAAAAGGAATGTATTTAATGTAGACAAGGTGATGCTATTTCTCAGTACAGTGGAACTAATGGCATCATAAAATATCTTTTTAGTTGTGACTTTTTAGATAGTTATATCAACTGTAAAACCTAGGTGCTAGAATTATGTTCCTAATGACTTTCATTGCTGTACCAACACCAACAGCAAATTGCAGGGGCTTCTTCTTTAGTTTAGGGTCGTCAAATCAACAGTTTGGAAATTGCAGGGATGCTGTCATTTCCTGACAATTGATGATAATTTGAGGACAGATGTCTCCATGAAGATTATAATTTTCAGAGGGGAGGGGGCAAAACCATTTTCAGGGTGGGAGAAATGCTCCTCTAATATGGCCTAAAAAATTCCCAACAAAATGGATATTCTAAAGTGATTAATCAGTTAATAGTGCGGCACGTAAGTTGCCCATTCAAAAATGTATGGGAAAAATCACTGTTCAATTGAAATCGCACGGGGAAAGTGAAATAGCGTGTAACTAACTGAAATACCTCGGTAACTAAGTGAAATAGTACGGGTAAGTGCGCACGCTTGCAGCGTTAACCTTGGAAATGTACAGTTCGAGTAGTTTTTAGTTGGAGACGATGTCATTCTTTACCACAGAAGCTCTACCCGTATTAGACAGAATGTTTTTCAACGAATCAGGAGGAGTCGCACGTTGAAAACGAAGTTCCAGCGGAAGCTAATCCTGAAATAAGGAGATAGTGAGTGAACGATATAATATAGCTACAATTGCAAATGACTTTTTTAAAAGCTGGCCTATTATTAGCGAGTGATAGCACGGGTAACCTGTGCTATTAGGGATCAATAGCACGGTTACCAATGCTACTACTCATACCAATATGTCGAGGAAACTGACTTGCCACACCCCCTGTAGCATATGTGCGCAACACGACATGGACACTTGCATTGCTATTCATGAATAGCATTTTTCCAATAACATCATTTGGAAGTGGAATTTCATTGACCCGTTCAGCGACTGGAAATGTAATTTTTTATAATCAATCATGTATTACGCGTTCTCCATCATAAATCAGGTGCATGTCCCTTTGAAGTTCAGTGTCCATTATGTCTACTGGGAGATCCAAGTGGGCATAGCACACCTTGTGAATGCACTTATTCAATTTCTTGATTATGCTTGTAATTCACTCCTCCAACTATCGGCAATTATCTGGCCATTGAGAGACCCAGTGCCCAGGTGACCAAGTACGATGCAATTGCATGTTTTGTTATCATAACATATTTAGGTTGAATAGAAAGAATGGGGAATGAGCTGCTGTGGGTGTGTGGGTGTGGTCAAAGGTGAGTTCAGCTAGCCCATAAAGGAGCTACCACTCCCCCCCCCCCCCCCCCCCCCCCCCCCCCCTCGGCCTCGTCGTTCCTTTAGCCATTTGGTAAGACTGAAGACTTCTTCAGTTGAGTTTAAAATGTGAGATATTGATGGGTTGGGTAACCCCCACCTACCCTTTTTTTTTTTTTTTTTTTTTTTTTTTTTTTTTTTTTTTTTTTTTTAATAATAAATAGCAGGCATTGAGGTTTACAGTGGAGGAAAGAATGCCATCAAGTTACATTCAGTCGAATAGTATGATTGTGTTTATTGGTTGATTTGGGTGTGTCAAAGTGCAGCTGCTAGAGTCAGATTCATTTAGTAATTTGTGATGTAATATTAGTGCGTCCATAGGTACCCAGTTAACAATGTTCAGGTAAGCCTGACATAAAGTACCAGTTAACAATGTTCAGGTAAGCCTGACATAAAGTACCAGTTAACAATGTTCAGGTAAGCCTGATGACATTTTTGTTGGCTCTCAGCGTCCATTGGTAAAACTACAATGTACTTGTTTATTTATTTTTATTTTTATTTATTTTAACAGCATGGGTAAAGGTTTCCAAGGTGTGATGAAGAAGCACAATATGAAGGGCCAGCCTGCATCCCATGGAGTGACCAAGACACATCGTAAGATGGGAGCCACTGGCGGAGGCCAAGACCCAGGAAGAATATGGCCTGGCAAACGCATGCCTGGACACATGGGTGCAAAGAGGGTCACCACGATGTGCCATCAGGTGAGAGGGTGGGTGTGGTTTACCTGGAGTTAGGGGGTGTGGCCATTGCATTTTTTTAATTACATTGTAGAAGTAATGCTTATTACTTTATTATACTATCACCATAATTTTAATATATTATTGTATAATATAATATTAAATATATTTAGAACCTGTTGCTATATTGTTACTAGGTGTACTAACTTGGTAAGTGTGCACTATTTTTTGCCTTTAGGTATATGAACTGTGCATACTAACCACCCTTGGGGTATTGCTATTTTTGAGTTTTAGTTTAATAGAATAGGCCGGATAAAGCAGGGAGCAGGTTATGTGAGGCCGGATATGGGAGGGCACTACTCTCTCATATCCACCTATATGGGACCAGCCCTACCATATAACTCTAGCTCCTGCCGCTCTCATACCACAGGAATTTACCACAGCTAGCTGCTTTACTGCTTACTGGGAGCAGCCCAGGTAGAGTTAGATCTGGAGATAACAGCTGGCAGCTACAATGCTAAAGTAAACTTGCTAAAGTAAACTTTCTGGCGCTTCAATTGAATTTTAATTGAATTTTAATTTTGGGCCGGAAACTCGGAAGAATTCACTTGACACCGAAAATGCTGATAAACAAAGTTGCTAGTGGAAACTGGGCAGGGCTGGGTAAACGGGATCTAAAATAGTTAGAGCATGCGCTTAGGTACTGGTGGATTTAGTGCACAAAGCCCTCGGCCTACGGCCCTTGGGCTTCAGTGCACTAAATGCACCAGTACCCAAGCGCTTATGCTCTAACTATTACTTAATATATAGCTAGTAATAATACAATAATTTTCAGTGTTGCAACTCCAGTAAAAATACAAAGTGTCATATACATATATACGTATGTATCAGGCATCGTTGAAGTTACATTATCAAATATGAAAAGACATTGGAAAAAAAAATGCAAAATAATTTTCATTTTCCAAGAAATTGGCTTTTAATATGTAGTGTGAAAATAGTAATACAATACTAGAGTCGTTGAGTGAAAGCTAACCATTAGACAGTGTTACAGCTTGTCCTAGTTGGGTTAGCACGACTGCAAGTGCAACACTTTTACTTCAAACCGTAAACAAGTATGTTGTAAATCAGTGGCAATGACATGCAGACTTGTCTCCCTTGGTCTTGTAAAATTGATGAGGATTCCGTTGACTGTTTCTGAAGAATGGCTAGATATATAAACTACACTTGTGATTCTACCCACATGGTACAGGCACATACATGATACAGGCACATACATGGTACAGGCACATACATGGTATGGATTAGAATGGGATTATGGAAAAGTTATATCACACTAACTCATTAGCTTCATTCATTACTAAGATGTTGATTTGGTAGTAGAAACATTGTGTCATTTATTTACGTGATCCATTAGGTGTCTGGGATTTTTTTTCCTCTCTAACTCCCACTTTGGATTTTTTTTTTTGTTGTAAACTAAACCTTTGCTACATCTTCACACATGATTATTACATTTAACTCTATCAGTGTTGGAATTTAGCAGGTAATTGTTTGATGACCGGCCGAATGCAATTTCAATTACTGCTTGTACTGTGTACACATGTTTATAACTAAACTATTTTTTCATCTTGACAGCTTTTAAAATGTACTAAAACGTAACATTAAAAAATAAAAATTGCTCACTTGTCTCCTCATCCAGAATGTAAGAAAAAAGAAAAAGTGGCTGTACAAGGAAAATGACTTTTTTTCATTTTTAAGCGTATTCAATAATGTGATATTGCGTCTAAGAACGTGGGTGCTTCCTCCTCCTTTGTGGGCATCCCCACAGACACTCACTAAATTTCCCTTGCAGTGAGGCATCTTTATTGGATTACAGTTCAGTGTACCAGTGGTGATTTTGTGGTTATGCCTTGGGTGCTTTCTTAGTGTACCTTGTTAAACAGGTACTGGAGGATATTGTTCTAAAGTATGTCTTAAAATGTCCGTATGAGTTTGGATTCCTCCAGTGTCCGTTTGCTCCACACATGTATGGCATCATTAGCCTAGCCATCGACTAATACGATATTATAGGAAGGTATGCTTATGTGATAATTAATAATTAGTTACTAAGATACAAGCATTCTTGTGGCATAGCAGAACACGTGAGATATAAATTTATTTATTCTTTTTTTAAGGCTGACAGAAGCAAATTACGATAGTGACTCTAAAGTCTACTGCAGAATTGTAGATTTAGCAGGGATTCTTTTAGGAATTAATACTAGCGGGACAAGATTAAACTCCTTGATATAACTCGAGAGGGTCACAACTATCATACACAAATACGATGAAATAGGAAATGGGAGAGAAAGGAGCAGTTTGAGTAAAAATGTTATGGAGAATGTGTGGCTAGTACATGTATTGGAGTGACATCATTTCTAAATGAAAATAATTTGTAAGGTCTTACGTTCAATTCTAAATAAGCTTCCTTCAATATAATATATCTATCCTTATCCTAGCACTACTGCCTCTGTTAAATGTAGCTTCTCAGAAATAGATACAATTTATATGACCCACTGTCCTTCACTGACAAAATCTTGCAACTTCAATAACAAGATAATGATTAAGAGCAACACGAACTTATGATTTAAGCATTCGAATTACCTTCATCTTTCACTTAACTTTGCAATTCAATCACTAAACTTTCAGAAAATTTCAAAGGGGGGGAGTGAAATGAACTCAAGTGGGGCAACTTCCCCCTCCTAGCGAGAACCCCCCTCCCCTAAATGAACCCCTGCTTTATTAATGCCACTTAGTCACTGTCCTCAGTTAACTCTGAGCCATTGACACAAATGGTCATGTGATCTCAATGATATACTATTTTATTATGATTTCCAATTTCTCCTTCTATTACATTACAATATCCAGGTTTTGCGGGTGAATTCCAAGTACAATGTCATATACGTAAAGGGTCCTGTTCCAGGCCACAAGAACAACTACGTGGGCATCAGTGATGCAAGATTCAAGAAAACATTTACCAGGGCCCCATTCCCAACTTTCATTCCGGAACCAAATTTAAGCCAGCCAGAAGAGGTGTATGCTGACAACGTCCATGTACCACATGAAGGCAGCATTGTGTTTGAAGACAAGAGGAAGGATTCCAAAGACTCAAAAAAGAAATAGAATTATTGTCAAATTCATGGCTGTTTGTTTGTTTGTTTTTCTCATTTTGTATCATTTTCCAGTTTCAGAGTCTGTACTACCTTATCAAGTTTCCATTAAGTAGTCTAAACAAATACAAAGTGGCAACTGTTAATTAAATAGTCGCCTACAAAGTTGTAATACATTGGGTCCTGGGATGGTACTACATTGGGTTCTGGGATGGTGCTACATTGGGTCCTGGGATGGTGCTACATTGGGTCCTGGGATGGTGCTACATTGGGTCCTGGGATGGTGCTACATTGGGTCCTGGGATGGTGCTACATTGGGTCCTGGGATGGTGCTTCATTAGAAATCCTCCCCAAAGTATTATCCTTGCCAAGTGCTACAGTGAAAAGGGAAGTGTGCTGGAACTTCAAAAAAAGCACGCCAAGGTGTCGACACAAATAGCAGAGATAATGTAATAATGACAAGATTCTCGTTTTTATCTGTTTGCAAACTTGGAACTTGTTAGCGTTTTATTTTCGTCTGAAAGGGGACTTTCTACGGGTTTCTAAGAGCACATGGTGTGGTTGAATCACCTATCTGTCAACATTACACCTGAATACATATGTATGTGGTAATATTTAGTCACTGGGTGGGCTATATTTAGAAGTAACCAGGGAAATATTTGTTCCTTCCATTTACGCGTGTAACAACTGGTATACAAGTCAGACCATTTAGACGTTTCCTTATATATGATTAGACTCTTGTAACGGGTTTGACCTCTTAAAAATACAATTTTATAGTAAGCTGACAGACGAGACAAATCTAGCCCCCAATTAAGAGTTCCAATTGATTCGCCCCCTCCCCCCACTCCTAATGTCTCTGGTATTTGTCTGGCTGGCTGGCAGTGTGTTCTAGTTGAAAGAAGTGTTCTGCCGCGTTTGTTTCATTAGCTTTATGAACACAGTAACCATAGCTGCTCATTTGATCCGAATTCCTTTCGCTCCTGCACACACTCTTGGTGCTATCCTGCTCCTGACTCGTGACGTATATTGGGAGCCTAACAGTTCAACTCAAGTCATTACCGCCCACATGATGTAGGTGATAATGAGAGTGTCTAGCCCTCCATCCACCTTGTGTTCCATTTGCCAAGGAATCGATACTATGCCAGTTCATTAGAATTTTAATGAAAAGCTGAGCTTAAAACACATTTTTTTTATACCCATTGATACAGGCAGAAGACAGTTTCAGTATTATTATGATACTTGCTGCGCGTGCGTATGTGTGCTGGCCAACTGCATGAATTTAAATATTCATTGACCGGAAATATTGAAGCTAATTCTGATTTCATCTTCAAGCCATAAGATGCTCTTTGTGTAAATTTTATGACATTCTATTCTTAGTAGGCAGTGGAAATCACAGGTTGATAATGATACGGTACAATGCAGTTGCCATGGTGTACAGCCAGTGAGCAGAACTATTAAAACAGATGTCTTCTTGTCATATAAGGTAACTGTCATCGTACATCAATTTTTGTTAAATTTCAATTTCGCTGTGTCTGTTTCCAAGTTGGGTCAGGGAAGGAATGGTCCTTTGCTCAGGATCATTACTTCAAGTTAAGTTGTGCCTTTGATCAAAATGTTTTTTACAATCAGTGCATAATTAACTGTAAGCAGATAAATTTGTAAATTTAATATTTTAATGCACTATTTTCTAGAACAAGAACTTGTATGACACACTCTTTGATTGAATAGTTAAAAAACAACAACAACAAAAAAAAAGAGACCAGCAACAACAGTGGGAATGCTGTGGCCATTATGGGCTGTTTACGCCTTTAGTCGCCCTATTATTATCATTCTTGGTTTGTTTATTTACTTTTATAAATAAAGCACTTTAGTGTTTTATTCAGTTTTGGGATAAGCAAAGTGAAATGGTTTGTTTTTTCTGATATGCCATCCGCAAATGATTAAAACAACAACAAATAATCATGAAACAGAGAGTTCTGAGTATCCGAAACTATTACCATTGCAGTTGGTATCAATGATGAGATAGTTTTTTTTATCTTTATTTCCATCTAGGGCAATCATAATGCAGTTTTTTTTAAATTCATGTAAAGAATGCCACTTCTAACTGAATCACAGCGATCGGATTCAAGATTCTTGAGCTTCAAACCTCCACATACTGCTCTTACCTCAGGAGAGATGACTTCAGTACTGAGTACTTTGAACAAGTTCTTGAACTTATTAAAGAATTACACTTATTTGCTGGTAATACAACCAGTTCTATTGTCCTCAAGGGGTTCAAATAAGTTGATACAAGAAATTGCTCTTATTAATTGATCCTTCTAAATTGTAGGTGATAATATTTCCCCTCTAATTGTACAGGTGTGTGTGTGTGTATGTGTGTGGTGTAGTGGTTGTGTCCTTGGCTCAGGGCCTGAGGTCCCTGAGTTCAAGCCCAACTCTGGGCAATTTTCCATCTCATTTTCCATCTGCCTCCTACCAGCCCCACCAGTCCACCCAGCTGTGATTGGGTACCTGGCATTTGCTGGGGTGCAAATTCAAGGCATTTTCCCATGCAACAGCAATGGTCCAGGTGGGACTTTGGGTGCCCACACCACTTGCTGTGAGGAAAGGCTTGTTCTCCTGTTCCTAGCCCGGCTCCAGGAGCTTTGCCTGCACGGCTCACAGTGCCTGCTTAATGCACAGGCATCCTGGCTCTGCCAGGTGCGCGTGACCACTAATGTGTTTGTGTGGCCATTACAATTATGGACTATAGCATTAAGATTTTTATATCTGACACTTGCTAAAAGTTCAGTGTAGTCGAAATATAATATGCAAATGTAGATTGCTGGTTCACTTGCCATCACTTCCATAACCATGACAGACTCAAATAGACTGCTAACCATCAGGTAGTGAATCGAGGACAACAATAGACAGATATAGTGTCACTCTGAGGATGGCATATCCGTCCTATTCCTCCGAAGGAAGGTAAGAAGTTTCACATCCTGTTTCCCCACTTGTGGTTAGACCAGGTTTGTTTGTTGGGTGCACAGGGCCCCCGGCCTGACATCTGCCAACACAACATTCCAGAGCTATATAAGGAAGTGGGATGTGGCCAGTCTGCTCAAATAAAACACTGGTGCACAGCCCAGCTTTGTTAGTGTCACCCTAAATTCAGTTGGAATTAAATACTTATCTATATATTTTTTAATAATTGCAGAAGGCTTAGCGTAGAGTAGCTTCAAGTATTGTGGGTTAAAGGAGCTCGGGTTTCTCGTTATCAGAGTTGTATTGAAGATGAGACTTGCAAGGAGAAGTGTGGTTTTGATGGCCATTGCTTCACTATGGTGCATCGTTGAAATGGCTGGTGCAAGCTGCGGTGGAGGTGAGCTTTGTCAATAATTTTTTATTGTAGTGTGGAAGTATAAATTTTTATAGGAATAAATAGTGATTTTTTTTTTATAATTTCATTTTTTGTAGATGCAGACAGTTGTCCAATTGAGGCAGGTGAGTGTGAATTGTACAATTGAGAATTTGCAACTTGCAGTCTAAAATACTACAATCAGTTAATGTGTCGTTCGGTTGTATAATAAATGATAAATTGGAAAGTGTCCAACTCACATGTGTTATATACACATGTTCTTGTTCACACCTGCGGTAAGCTCACCTGCGGTAAACTAACCTAACCAGAAAGACTATAAGAGGTCAATGAGTTTAAATCATTGCAGAAAATGATTTCGCTAACCCATAGAATGGTTATGGTACCTCTGGAATCTGTGTCTAGATGAATTTCTGCCAGTAATTAAGGTGTTGAGGGGCCTGAGAAAAAATACACACAGAGTGCAAACACAGCGCTGGCAAAGAGGAAGTGGAAGCAAGCGCCACTGTACTCCCCAAACACTGACACGCAGGATACTTAATTGCATCAATGATATATTGCCTGCGTGTACGGAGTTAGAAGAAAGGAACATGCTTTTTTTCTCTCGACATTTCGTACGATTAATTAGTTTTCATGCATACTGTCGTTTAAGAACGAGCATTTCACTGGCAATAATGTCCCACATAAAATTTCTACATGACACAAAAAAAAATTCTACAAGAATTTTTTTCCTCTTTTAGTTGCTTACAAATTAAAGCCTCATATATATTCTTGGAAAGAAATTGTATAAATTAATAAAATATGCAAATAGTTGTGAGTCAAGAAGTCAATAAGCAGATAATTATGCTTGCAGATTCGATACAAACCATGTACAGCCCAGCCATTGTGTCACTGCACGTGTGTCTTCTAGCTAGAGTGACTAGTGACCATTTCCAACTCTCCACTGCATGCAATGCCAAGGTTTTATCATTGACGCATGTCTAGCTAATTACACGGTACATTTCCAATTAGTTCTTGCAGGATTTGGTAATTTTTAACTGCTGCAACAACAAAACAAGATGATTATGTTGACATCAATTTGAAAGAAGGGACGATGATTAATGTAATTTTCATTCAAAAGAAAATGGTTCCGTATCTTTTTTAATTTGAACTGAAATAAACAACGAATGTATAGCCAATTGTTGGTGCAAAAAAATTACTGCTAATATTCTTTGTAGCAGCAGTTTAAAATTTTAAATGTTCAATCATAAACGTATTATAAATAGAAGCCTATTCAATATTATTGTTTATAGATGTTTCTGGTCTAAATTAGTAAAAAATATTGTTTAAATAGAACCCCCACAGGTACGAGAAGTTCAAAATGAAGTAGGCAACAAACAAGCTTTAGCTAATAGGGTAGCTATAAGATTGATCAGTAATGGCCGAGGTAAATCCGCCTTAGTATATAGGGATATGTCCATTTACTATAAAGCAATAAGTGAAAGTATATTAAAGTTATGTCGTAGTAACAAAATCTAATAATTCATTTTAAAGTTTCATTCGAAATGTTTCAACCTTGAAAGTATTTAATTAATTTTGACACACAAACAACAAAAGCTCCTTCTTTTTGGCTATTACTAGTTACGAAATGAAGCTTAAAAATGAACATAATTATAATGCTAATATTATAGTAAAAACATGTAAATTTCCTCATATCTTTACAAGAGAACCAGTTCAGTTATGACGCCAGCATTCACATTTCTTTGGTATTTTGTGGCACACATCCACAAAGACGATTCCATGCAGTCCAACAACTTGAGTTTATTAGTTTCATTTTAAAAAGAAATACGTAAATACGGTTTTTCTCCTTTTTTCTTGCCCCACCCTATACTTCTCCCTTTTTTTTTTCTGTCACACTTAAGCTTCAAAGTAATATTTTTTAATAAAGCACCCTATTGGATATGCCCCACCCTTGCCTTGATTGCATGTTCCTGTAACCCCTCAGGAATGCAATAGCCTCCTCTCCTCCCCCATGTCACTTGGCAGGGTACACCCATGCAAGGACCCTTCACCGACCCATCCCAACGTGCGTGGAGCTGGTGTTTGTGACTACTAGTGGCCGAATACGGGACAGGACATATTAGTGGCTGTGTCATCTGGAAGCTGAAAGGTGAAGTGCAGAGGCTCCACAAAGTCTGCGTCTCTGAGCGTTTTCTTGCCTTTCAAAGAAACTCTCGCAAGCTGTAAATAAGATCATGGCCATTACTGAGAAAACACCACGTCCTAATTCGCTAAATATTTCTTTCTGGGGTTGCGCCAATCTACTTGAAGGATGACAGAGGCATACAGGTTCCTGTGTTTGTTCCCATTCAACAGTGATGACTGCATTCTAGCTCTCCACTGCAATTAATTTCCTTAATTAATGTCTCTAGTTTAACTAATTACAATGCTTGGTAAGGGTTCTTAAGTTTGTCCTGTTCCATTGATGTGCCAGTTGCCAATGAATAAGCACAAGAGATAAGAGAAGTTAGGAGGAGTCAGTAGTAATGGTGCAGCAATAGTAGAACAGTGAATAGTAGAACAGTGACTTCTAACCCCATTATCACACACTATGATGCATTCTTTCTCAATAGCTAATTAGGGAATGGAACAATTAAATAGAATTGAGGTAACAGCTGCATGATAGACAAGTCTCGTTTCTAAACCATTTATGGGCAATATTTGAAATTTCTTTGTACCACTATTCTCTAATGGGAAAAACAAGGAATTCGAATTGTACAATTAAAATAAGCCACACATTCAGTTCAATCTTAATTTACAAAACAACAACAACAAACAAACAAAAAAACAACAACAACAAAAACTACCTACGAAATGCAAACAGGCACGCCACATCTTGACACAGTGGCCCCAGATTACGTACATCAACACTTCGTAGGCCTTTTTTTCCTTCCATTCCTGGTTATGACAACACTCATTATTGTCTGGCCCGTCATACATAGCAGTGTTGGTCAGTGGTGTGGTAATACACTTCGTTACCGAAGAAATCATTTTTTGATTAAATTCTAATCTGACGGATTCTTGGAAATAATTACAATATCAATTAGTGATTAAAAAAAATATATCGTCTTCCATTGCTATACTTGCGTGTAAAGAGTGTATGCTTTGCTGCAGTTGCGTGTGTTAGATTATTATTCCTTAGAAGGTCTTGGGACTGTGGTTCCAGAGTGACGTGGCTTAATTCAGGGTGGTATATCAGGTGTGACAATGTTGAGAGTATCAAGTCTCTCAGGCAACTGGTTAGGGAATTACATGAACTAGCATAGCCAATTATTGCCACATGCCAGAGGACACACTTATTACAGCTGCTGTACATGAGGTTGGGATGCATACAGAGAATGATATAAAATTATATATAATCAATGTATACATATGTGTATTCGTTCAACTTAAATACTATATACTTTAATTTTTTTAATATATATATTACTTTGTACCATGGCCCTAGGCTATAGGAAATGCATAAAAACTAGTATTCACCGTGAACTGAGCAATCTGATTGGACGGTTTGAACATATGTGTGTGTGTGTGTGTGTGTGTGTGTGTGTGTGTGTGTGTGTGTGTGTGTGTAGTCATTGCTCAATATGTTTATCCTATCTGCCAAATTAAAGTTCCTCCCTGTCACACACAATGTACATCCCCTATATTAAATATCTTAATTAAATCATTGGGAGCAGATCTGATGCCATATGCTGGTCAAGGTAAGGAACTGGATATGAGGTCCAATTGTTATTCGATCACATCACAGATTCTGAACTTATTGGGTGGTAAACTGAGCTGGTAAATTGAGAGGTGAAACGTGTCTGAACATATTATACTTGAACAACAATCAAACAAAAAAAAAAGATTTTTTTTTACCCGGCTATTGTGCAACCTCAACCCCCAATGTTAATTTTGTTACACTTAATTGTGTGTTTAAATATTGAATTTATTTACACTACATTAGACACACCCTTTATTCACTTGCCGACGCCCGGCTATAAGAAACAAGATTAGGAAGACTTCCTAAATTACTTAATACGATAAAGAGACAGTAGGGTCATCATAGTTTAGGTTAGATAAATGAATTTATTAAGTCACCATTTTATGACTGTACTTTCCTAATAATAATTATGCCTTGGTGTAAGCCTGTTACTTTAAATTTCCCCAGACTCATTGTAACACCTAAACTTAAAAAACAAAAAACAAACAAAAAACAAACAAACAAAAACAACAACAAAAAACAACTTTTTTTAAACTTTTGCCAATTATTGACCTCCTAAACATATTAGATCCTGATCAACGATGACTGTTTCATTGGTGCCCTCAAATCACAATATTACCATCCCAGAATAGCAGTTAGCTTTATTACCTGATGTATCAGTAGATTCAAGACTCATTCGCTGCAAATATTCCACAAGATCTGTCTGAAATTAGGGAGTGTCACCTATATTGAAAAAAATTACGCACACATTATTATGATCAAAACTATTTTCAATGTCCTAGTTACAGCTTAAAATATTCCTATGGGCTGCAAGTTAGTTTTTCTCGTGAGAAACGTCTTGTAGTTATGAGAGAGGAGCAGTTGATCTGTACATTGCTTTCTTTAATTGTGCAACCACAGACTATGACCGAAAGCCAGTTGTGTTTTGAATGGTTGGTTAATAAAAAAGAAGTGACAAGAACAAAAGCTGTCACGTGAAGTGTGCGTGTGTGTTTGTGCATCAGTTCTCGATTTTGCCAATGTGTGTTGCCAGGATGGGTAGCCAAGGGTGTGCTGCCAGGCACCAAGCATTTCAAGCATTTCAAGCATTTCATCGGAATTCTAATACTGTCTCAAAGCCAAGAATACTTCATTTGCATAACAGATGAGCAATTGAACTCCTATTATCAGAGAAAATCAAAAGAAACGCTTCACTCCTTGAGGGCTTCTTTGCAGAGACTAAAGTCTCCTTTCACATTAAAAATTCAATAAAATGAATCTAGTCAATTCAGTATTGGGGAATGCAAGCTAAATTTCACATACTTAATTTTCCCATGAAAGTATTATAATTCAATTTCAGTAAAAATTGAAAAACAAAACTAGCATTAAGTTTAGTCAATGTAGCCTCCAGTAAAATTTAAAACCTGCAAGCAAACTTTGAGAGCCAAAGTATTTTATTACCGTTAACAATATTTTAAGATGACGATGATTATTATTATTATAATTATTATTTTTGTCACAGTGACAACGTACACGTACAAGCTCGTGCAGCGACTGTCGGGTTATCGCTCGGTGGATCTGGTACTGGTCGTCTCAGCAGCTTACACCCAAGTGGACCATCACAGCTGGCTGCTGTCTACCATACAGCAGCTGGACGCCAAACTTCATTCACTCAACATTGGCACCGACCGGTCCAGCCCCAACAGGTACGCCCTGCTTCAGTTTGGCGGGAGAGGCTTCTACAGCCAGGCTGCCTTCGTGAGACTCGCCGAGGGGATCTTTTTCCCGATCACTTCCCTACCCATTGCTGTGAGGCAGCTGCAGAGGCTAGGGGCCATCGCTGACGGGTATTATGCACTGGATTATGCCGCCAAATACGCCCCTTTCCGAAACGACTCTCACACGGCCAAGATGATGCTAATGGTGGTGAACAAGGAAAGGAACAATCTCATCACCAAGTCCTCCCTCACCAAGAGCCAAGTGTCAAACATTCTCACCTCCAATCACATCATGCTGGACCTCGCCGCGGACATCCAGCTCTCCGTGGCGTCCTCGTCCGGCACCGTAGCTGTGTTCGGACTGAGCGGACACAACCGGGGAATCACGGTGGGAGACAACGGATCATTCCGCACACATCTGGGCAACTCGACGCTGGCGAGTCCTGCCAGTATATACAACGACTACACGTCCCTCGTGACAGACACGGAGGGAGTGGCTTGTTCTCTGCAGACTCTTTCGTCAAGAAACACGAGTGCCGTGGCTTCGTTTCTGGGAGCGATGGTGTTCGAGCACGGCCTGCAGGGCATCGAGCAAATGCAGGTCTGCGAGCAGTGCCACTGTGGGCAGCACAGCACGACTGACCAGACTTGTGGGCGTGTCACTTGCGAGGTTCACTCCAACCAGAGCCTATGCACCTGCCTCGTGCAGCACCCGGTGTCTAAAGTAAGATTAACATTTAATTACAATAGCTTTAGTAAATTTATCAAATTGTTGCTACTACCACTCAACCACTTTAGGAGTTAGCATATGTAACATAAAGAGCTTAGCTATATAAGAGAGCTTTGCTTACCTACACAGTTTTGAATCCATCACTAACAACCAGTCCCCAACCATTTAGAAACAGCACACCAAAACATGAAATGCAGCTGCCTCTGAAAGTTTAAAGTTCATTTTTTGCCTAGACACTATGAACTGAACAATAATTTTTTTTGTTGTTGCTATTAATGGTGTGTGTTATTTTCCTTGCAGTGTGATGGATCTCCTGTAGTTACTGAACCCCCACCAACCCCTTCACCCATCAGTAAGTTTTAGAAGCTAATGTTAACCAGAAAAGTAAAGTTAATATCTTGTCTTTATAGTTACAGTCATCCTTACTGGCACACTGACGGTGAATGGTAATGACGTGGAGCTGACGTTTACCAGTACAAAGAAAAGAGCTTCTTATGAGTGTATCCTATTGGATGGCACCACCCTTAGTCCAAGCCTCACAGCATGTGAGTTTGTCTGTGTTAGTATGCATTTGAATTCTTATGGCAGCATTCTTGTGGAGTGAACAAGATAATATTAGGGGTGTTCAACTTTGAGTAAATATAGATAGCTACATTATTATAATTTAGGACATCTACATGTGGCATATTGGTAGTACATAAGTTGGAGATTTGATATGCTGCTAACATTCTGGCCTTCGAAAAAACAACAACAACACAACAACAAAAACAACTAAAGACAAGGTACTGTATTATACTTAACATATGACAAAGACAACACATTTTTCGTAATTTATATTTATATTTAATAGTAATCTCCATTCTCACTGAAAATGAATGAAACCAGTATAAAATATTCACAGCCAGCTCCAGCTCATCATAGCATTTGTAGTTATATTAGTTACTGTTGTAGAAGTTGTTGTTGCTAAAGTTTTGTTGTTGTTGGCATATTGTGCGTGTGGCGGGGAGGGTGTGTGTGTGTGTGTGTGTGTGTGTGTGTGTGTGTGTGTATGTGTGTGTGTGTGTGTGTGTGTGTGTGTGTGGGAAGTGTGGTGGGGAGACTTTAAAATATTACTACAAGTAAATGCCTTGAGCTATACAACTGTGGTAAAGTCATAATTGTTGAATATATATATATATATATATTACAGCAAACATATGTATATATACATATATGTGTGTGTATAATATATAATATAATATCATGTCTGTTAGGTTCCAGTCCGTATCGTATAAAGAATGTGGTCAGTGGAAGACACAAACTCGTTGTCATGGCGAGACGCAAGAATGCCTATGGTAGCAAGGTGTTTGATTTCAGCATAGGCACCACGGAGGAAGAAACCGACAGATTAACTCTATCTCTTAGCCACAAGTCCAATGCCACTAATGGAAGTGTGGTGGTTACCATGACAGTGGGTAACGTGGGCCAACAGGAATGGAGCAGGGTCAAGCTGGTGTGCTCTCTTGCTGGAAGACCTTTCGTGCCATGTATGTTATGTTGATGTTCCTTTAATTATATATATATTTTTCATTCCCTCTTCTCTTTTTAACGTTGCATTTGGTTTACAGGTTCGAGCCCCCATTATTTGACGGCCAAAGAGATACCACTAAACTTAGGGGGCGTGTCATTCATTGTCAGTGCTTTGTCAAGTGACAGACGTCCTGCTATTAATATTACAACTGTCAGAAGACCAATCCGCCCCACAAGTGAGTAGAGTTTTTTTCCCTTTTTTGTTCCCTCCCCTCCCCTTTCTTCCATTGTTCTCCCTAATGGCTAAATGTTTTGCAGGACAAAAGTTCCATTATATTATAAAATTCTGAACAACAGTAATTGCTTCGTTCGTATTTCAATGAAGCAGCGTATTAAACATGGGAATAATCAGATGATGTAATTGCGGTCAGATTCCAATGGGTTGTATTTAGCAGTTTCCCCCCCTCCAATTCAGTGATTATTCGCAGTAGTATGTTAGGTCACAATTGGTGCATTCAAAGTTGACAGTCATGTTTACGACACCAAATAATAAGTTGGCAATTTCTTACAGTGTTTGATGGAAAGAGTGTCTTGAGTCTAAAGTTCACACACTACGATTTTTTTAGATTTCATTTTCTGTTTCTGTTCTTACAAGGAAACAAAAAAAATTGTGAAGAGTTATTTTTACCTAGTCAGTTCAGTCAATTGTAGTAACTACAGCTTCATTTTAAAATCACAGTCCGGTGCATTTTCACAATGACTAGATCAATAAGTTGGTATAAAATACCTAAATGAAAAAATATTTGTAGAGTGTAAACTGAAATAAAAATAACAATTTATCTTTGGCTTTAATTAACTCTCTCTCTTAACACCACTAGAATTAACTAATATCATTTGTAGGTCCAGTCAAAGTTCAGCTTGTGAAGATCGAGCCACCAGATCCCCTGGGTCGCATCACCATCCGGTTTAACACGTCCAGGAATGATGTTCACTGCGTCTGTCGCGTAAACATCAGCCATCAAGCCTGCCCTTACCATTACATGGCAGATCCGCGGGTTATTGGGGTGGGGCCAAAGGATATTGTCATCTCTTGCGTGGATTTCACTGGATTTGTAGACACTAAACATTTCAAGATCTTTATGCCGCATCCACCACAGTCACAAGGTAAGGTGTGGTCAAAGAGAGATAATATACTAAGCTACAAAAATTGTGTAACGTGCATATATTATAATATAGTAGTATATTTTGAAATTTGAGCCAAAAATTTCAGGACGTTTGTCATTTCCATGAAATAGATGAAAATTTGGGGTTAATGTCTCCGTAAAAGGGGGAGGGGAGGAGGAGGGGGGGGGGGCAAAACCATTTTCAGGAAATGTAAAATGCCTCCCTAAAAGGCCTAAAAATCCCTGTATATGTGTGGTGTATGTATATGTGTGGTGTATGTATATGTGTGGTGTATGTATATGTGTGGTGTATGTATATGTGTGGTGTATGTATATGTGTGGTGTATGTATATGTGTGGTGTATGTATACATATTATGTTTTATATTATATATGATATATTTTTGTCATGCAGTGTACGGTCCCATCGGGTGTAATATGACTCTGCAGAACCCAACGGACTCCGGCATCATCACTGCCCTCTTCAGCTGCGACAGACGTGTGTATGCTACCTGTCAAGTGTCAGGACAGCCAGCAGAACCATGTAAGTCACACACACACAAAACAACAACAACAACAACAAAAACAAACAAACAAAATTATATGATGATCACTGGTCAATTCATCAACATCACCAGCTCACCGCCAATATCTCATTCTCCACTCACTCTCTCCATCAGTTCTCCTTGGTAAACCCTCATCCTCTTTCACTTCTCTTCCTGCTTCTAGTACCCTTTCCCTCCTCATTCCCCACTTTCTCTCCTCTGCTGCTTCCAAGTACAGTGAAACCTCTCTACAAAGGCCACACTTGGAGGCAAGTCTTTTGCCCCTTGTAAAGAGTTTAGCTGCTGAGGTCATTTTCCATTGTGGTAGATCAATTTTGTTCCAGTGTAGTTGGTTATTGTTGGGATTCAGGTTAAAGTAGACACGTTCCATTGCACCTTACTTCTTCAACTACCTCCAATGTTCCTTCTAATTCCCTCTGTGTGTTTCTAATTATGTTGGGGTTTTTTTCTTCTACAGGTAATTATCCATTTGGCATATTCAAAATTGATGTCCGACAGCTTAGCAGAGGGCCACACCTATTTATCCTGAGTGTGGATGACGGGTTTGGCAGAACACTCATAAAGGCTTACCCGTTCTCTCTGGGCATGGGTGAGTTGCAGCATTGCAGGCGCAGCTGGTGCCTTATCTATTTGTTGTGGCTCAAATTCAAAAATTTGGTTCTTATCAGATGTAGATGTAGAAGTTTGGAGGGGTGTAACTGGGTATAAATAATGGCACACACGCCTGCTGGGGAGATGGCAACAGGGCTATTGGGTGGTCGTGAATAAGGATAAGGAATTACAGACGTTTCCCTTCCCATGAACCATGTATTCAATTGGATACATAATTAAGGTAGAACTATTAGTATTGAGCTATGTCATGACCTCCTTCTCCTCCTTCTCCTCATGTGCAGCTCATCGCCTTTGCTGTCCCAATCTGAATGAAAGTCTGTCTTCATTAACCTTGCTGGACAACCTCACTAACGTACTTCTGGACCTCAGAGTGGGTGCTGGGAACTGCTCTGAAAATGAGGGATTTAGGTGAGTGTAATTGGGGTGGGATGGAGGGGAGGGGGGGGGGGGGGGGCATTACTGCTGGTACAATTAAACTTTTCAAATGCAGGAAAGTGTACAGGGAAATTAGTCTTGTGCAGTTTTCTCAGGAAATATGTTTCAATATATATATATATTATTCATTTGATACAGGAGAATATCACGAGTCTGTTGGCTTAGTATTTACGCGAGTGCCACAGGCACGAGCGTAAATACCGCCAATCAGACGAGTGATATTCTCGGGTATCCAATGGATAATAAATTTATTAGGTACTGCTCATGGCAATACCTTGGTAACAAGAAATTTACCTAGGGGGACGTAATAACCCAACGTAATAACTATGAACACAGGTGATATGGTATATATGAAATATTGCCCTAAGCCACATCCTGTTTAGTTTAATGCATTTTCTATGTGGCAACAGTTATCAGGCTCTGTTCAGTACCTAATAAATATATATATTATGTCTTTTAATCAGCTTTTCGTCCAGTGAATTTGTTTTTACACATTTCAGCAATCCTGATTGTGATTTATACATAATATATTATATATATTTAGTTACTCCATTGACTGGGGAGATGGGTCTATGCAGACCGGATCTACCATCAAAACTGGTCCTATCGTGGTTTCCAACTACTACCCTAACACCAAGTTCTCTTCTTCCTCTCACAGCTCCAGTAGTAAACGCATCGTCAGAGCAACATACTGTAACAACCCAGTGTCAATGGACAGCAAATGTTGTGACGAACTCACTTTCAAACTGGGCAAGTAGCTTGTGTCATTCAGGACGCCCTCATTGCGAGTGTAATAAATCACACAGCAGTATTTATATTCAAATGCCTTACTTCATCCCTCATTCTGCAAGTAGCATTTGGTACCCCATCATAATTCACACAGAAGGTCATTAAGCATGCTGTCAAATTATGCGATATTTTCACCATTTCATTTTGTTTGCATAATATCCTTTTGAAATATAATTACTTATGCCAAAGAAAAGGTGAAATGAATAACTTCATGGTGAAGAAAAAAAGAAGATTTAAATAAATGATATGAAACGGAAGGAAAGGGAAAAAAGAAAATAGTTTCTAGAGAAGCTTTTCAGAATAAAAATGTCCATTTCCATTAAGCCAGTGAGTGTCCGTGACTAACAGGACGAGTTGAGAGGAGCCAAGCAGCGGCGCTCAGTTCTGGGCGGAGTCATGAGAATAGAGCAATCTTGAAGGAGCATATACTGAGAGCTGCTGGACTCTTGGCTCTTGCGCAGTTCCATAGAATCTTCCTGCATTACACAATCAGTAAAAAAAAGTTGAAATTGAGAGCAAATGTGATATATCGCATTGAAAATTTCTAATTCAATAACTTCTAAATTTATTTTTATTCATTAAAAATAATTAGAAATCACAAACAATTCTTTATTTAGCTCTACATCAACCCATCACTTGTGCTCACTAATGAATTGCACTTACCAGCATGGATATGACAATGCAGTGGGTCTGGATGTTGTGGGTGTTATGAGGAGGAACCTGAAGGACAAAGAACCAATGAACCTCTAGCTACAACAGTGCCGAGTGTTGACTTACCCCAGTGAAAGTCTTCTGGGCTAGCAGTGGCTTTTGTCCCAGAATGATGGCACATGGATGCATCCAGTTCACGCAAGCTTGAATGTCTTTCAACTCGTAGCCTGCACACGACAAGAGTATAAAATATAAAACTATTAACTTGTGAAAGAATTGAAAACATTAAGTGGTAGTTTAGTATGTGTTAAAACTAAAATTTTTGACATCTCCCTTCACAATAGATGGCATTAGCATACCCTATAAAGAATAATAAAATAAAAAAATAAAAAAATAAAAAAAAAATAAAAAAAATAAAAAAATAAAAAATAAGCAATATTTTTCACAGTTGGACTCTCCCAAACATACCAGTCAGAATGAACAGGTTATTGCGGCTCCTCTCTGACTGTAAATAAATGGCAGATGCAGCTAGCACGCTCGAACCAAACTTCCTGGAAGAAACATCCAAACTGCAGAGGTCCAGTAGCTTCATGACACGAGAGAACTCAGTGCCAGAGTAGGCGGGGTAGTCAAAGTCCCTAGCCTTGATGCCCGTGGGACGGAGATGGTGGCTGCTGAGCTGCATGTATGTGTTGACCCAAGTGCTGGGGGTCACCGTCACATGGTTTAACTTCCAATTCAGAATCTAGAGGGAAGGAAAAAAAGTGACACTAGAGATATTGATTTAAAGATGTCCATTCATGATGAGCTGTGTGTGTGTGTGTGTGTGTGTGTGTGTGTGTTTCTGTGATATAGGAAAAAAAAAAAAAAAAAAAAAAAAGGTGACGCCCGAGACATTGATTTAAAGATAATACATTTAATGAACTTGTAATTATCACAAGGCTATTCTAAATAAAACTTGCCACAAATTTTAAAATAAATCAAATTTTAAAATTAATTAATAAACAGCAGAAAGGTGATGCAAGACACGATAAGCAAGGTATATCAAAGACTTGACAAAATAATTAGTAATTGACACAAGATTGTACACCAGATGTGCTAAAGTTGTGACAGAGAAAAGAAGTTGTAGTACACACCCAAAGAATAGAATTTTAAGTAAAAGCAAAAAAAAAAAAAAAAAAAAAAAAAAAAAAAAAAAGGAGAAAAAGAAAAATTAAAAAAAATAGGAACCAATGTCTCATGTGAGCAGGAATAGTGGGAGGATGAGATCACAGCAAGTAGCATGGCCACAGTTCAAAACCACAATTTGATTCACATCCATTTGGTATGTGAGCTTAAAGTTAAGATAAGATGACAGGACTCAACCTCCGTATTCATGACAACACAACAACAGGTGACCAGAGAGGGTGTGTCACAATAGCGACACTTTGATAGAAATTAGAGGTGTATTATGAACAATTATTTTTTGAAGCACACACCTTGCACACAATAAGCTCTGTGTCCAATATATCTTCCACTGAGCACGCTCCATCTGTCACATATGCAAACTCGGCCGCTTTGGGAGGATAAATTTCCTACAAATAAAGAAAGAGAAGTAAATCATAGACCCACAGGATGTAGTCCAAACCACAAACCTCTATCTTGGCTGCAATGAAGAGGCAAGAGACTCCCAAAAGCTGGAGCTGCTCTTTCTTGACGTTTGTTCTCATATCCATAAACCGATCAAACAAGTCAATGGCAAGGTAGTATGTCTCCCGATGTAGACGATATTCCTCACACACCTGGAGAAGAAGAAAAAGAAAAAAAAAAAAAAAAAAAAAAAAAAAGAAATCAATAAATAAGCAATAATTATAAATTTTATTTTTTTACCTCCATCATCCAGTCCAATAGAATGATTCGCATACTGGACAAGATCCCCGGGTGACGGCTCAAAAGCTCTCCTTCTGGTGTTACTTTTGTGGCGTCCTTGGACCGCATGGTCTGCCAGAGTTTGTCAGCACTTGTCCATTGAAGGTTGGGTAGTGGGCACCTGGGCGTGGCGGGATGCTCAGAGCCACCCAGGAGGCTGCTGATGCGAATCTTGCATGACTTCTGCTGCTGGTTGAGGTTGGGCGGAGACGGGGAATTGGATGGAGGAGAAAGAAAGTGAGTCTGGTAAGGGATCTTTTCCAAGTTCAGCTGGCTCAGCCTGGTACTGCATTCTGTCTGCGGTGTGAGGTGAGCCGACGTGCCATCACTGATGGTATTGGAGTTTGGAGTAAAGATGTAACAGTCTTGATCCATTTCTTGCTTAGTTCCTGTTGTTTGCGTGTTGCCATAATTGGTACCCAATGGTGCCACTGTATAGGGCTGCTGCTGCTGTTGTTGTTGTTGTTGAACTGGCTTTGGCTTGAGCATTTGCCCAGAGTTGACTTGGAGAAGACTAGCCAAGCCTTCAGTAGGATCAAGCATGTTCTCCTTGCAGGACAAGTCAGAACAGGACTTATGAGGCTTGGTGACAAAGCCAACACTTGCAGATGCCACCAGTTCATGTCTGATGCTTTCAGCAGCACTGCCACAATTCTCCTTGGCCTGCATACAAGTATAAAATAACAGTCATTTTAATTCTTGCAACAAACGGGAACAAATTTTCTACTGGGCGCCAAACGACACAAGAGTGTCCTAATAGTCAAATATTATCCTTAGGTATTTAGGTTATAGCTTACCACGACGTTCCTGCAAGTCGCCCTCCTCTGCATGGTTCTGGCTTTTGGCTTCAACAAAGTCTGGAAGAAAAAAAATTAAATGAATCACTAAAAGATAAACTGAATAATCATAAGTGAAGTAAAACAGATACTTTAGTACATCACGAGGTGTCGGTGATCGCTTGACAGCTCAGATACATTAAAAATAATAATTATAAAAACTCGCACTCTCACCTGAGTTGTTCCCGACTTAGCCCTTCTCTTGGTAGTTCTGGATTTGGTAGATCTAAGAACTTTGCCCTCCATTACGGCTAACTGTTACACCGGAGTGAAGGCTAGGGGCTATCTCAAGCAAACTAAGCGAACTCTCACAACACCACTCACGGAGAGAACTTTCAGAAAAGTGCACCCGGGAGGGACTCTACTCTTTTATAGTCACCCCCTCCAATTTGCCGCGAAAACAGCTGATTAGGTTTGTGTTACGCGGGAAACACGCCCCTTTCGGTGCGCGCGCATGAATATGGCGCACAATCCTCCCGCGTTCTTTTATGCCCCACCCATCTCTCATTTGCCATGCGCGAAGGCTGAAGAATGTAAACAAAACAAAACGGCGAAAAACAAAGCTCCAGAAACTAATTTCACAGGGCGTAATAATGCAACTTTGAAAAGTCACCTTCATGGTTGGCCAGGAAAACAAGCGTAGCTTTTTACTTGAAAGCAGTCACCCATCCGGTCTGTGTAGCTCTGAAGTAGTCGTCCGTAACTCTACTAAGAACTTCACGCGGAGGACGACCGGCTACAAGGTCCAAAATGTTACCCTCGGTGCTGTCTAGGCTGTTCTTCGGTGAAGAAAAACCAGACGAGGAAGAAAAAGCAAAGAATGAAGAAGAAACTTTGAAGCGTTCTTCTATCAGAGAGGAAAATGGAGATTGGTTACTTATATCGTACGGTAAGCGGTTCATTATAGTAGTCTACTAGCTAGTTTCACAATAAAGAAAAGCCTACGCTTGTAGCAAATTGGACCAGCGGAGTAACTGCTTCAAGTTTTTTCGCTCCTACCAATGAATACCAGCTGACAGGCTAAGCTGGAGCTGCTTATCAGTCTTATGTTGTGGTTAATTTTTGGCGGTAGTTCAAGTCCAAACAAGACCGACTTCACTCTATAGGTACTACTTGACCCAAACTTCTATGCTCAAGCCCCTTTACTATTGTCTAATTTTCAATTTCAGTTGTATGTAACATAATCTGCTTTAATTAATCTCTGTCTAGAATCATCAGTTGGGAACAGTAATAGTCGAGTAAATTCAGAGTGCGATTTGGACTCCGTATGCTCCGATTCCTCGTGGGTCATCACTCCAGCCCCAGCGTTCAGGCAGTCTCATGGACAGCCCAACAGCACCGTCACCACCAACCCACTGGAAGACCTACTGATAGAGCACCCTACCATGTCCGTCTACAGGCAAAACTCCCAGCAAAATGGCGATGAAGACGAAACCATGGAGGATGAGGAAGAGGGAGAAAGAGCTGCAACCAGCATGGCGCAAGCTGACGGTGAAGCGGTTGACGAGCTGTGGAACAGGAACAGAGAGCTGGTCATGCAAAGGAACCGACATCGTCAGGAACTGGCTGCCCACCTTCAGATCCCGCTGGCTCGCAATGCTCTCGACGGTTCTCCACCAAAAGAGGCCAAAAAGCATCCCAGGGTGTCTCGCAAGGCCTTGAAGCGCCATAACACAGCCTCTTCTAAACGCAACACGACAGTCAGGCGACAAGCACTGAAGTGTGGATTCAAAGCTGGAAGACGTAGGTGCTAATACTCGAAGGACCACCAGAAAAAAAGGTTATCTTTAGGATAATCGTCTCCAAAATAAAGTTCATACATGTAACTTAGTCAACAAGACAATAATTATTTATTTCTATAGTCTTCACAATAGTTTAAAAATAATCCTAATTATTTTACTCTCCTTCAGGTAGACAAAAGTAAATGGATCATTCTTGAACAATGTAGCCATATTTGTGTACACTTCAGAAGTATTCCTTGTTCTGTATATTTAATGTGGTCAAAATGTTTGACACAATTATTAATGCTGTAGGTTCTTACTTCAAAATAAATAATAAAGTAAACTAAACAGCAAAAGAAATGCATGATTTGCACGAGTGAGATTCCTGTTAGAGAGTGGTACAAGGAAGGAACCACTGGAACAAGGCTTCCTTTGAAGTACAGGAAGATGAAACCCGAGTTTTCGTTTTTGTTTACTTTGTGAAAACTAGGTTCCAAATACATATTTGCTAGTGCTACATACCTGAACAACTCAAGTAATTTTACTTAGTGTAATCAATTCCACCATGATGAGTTGAAACACACATACTATATAAAATACTTGTACTGTATTAAATACTCCTGGGGGGGGGGGGGGGGGGGGGGGGGGCATAATATTACAAAAGCTTTCATTGTATTGCATAAATTGTTGCCACACAATGTCACCATGTCAACCTAGTGTGCCAAATGTAAACGACGTCTTTCCACACTTTTCATACACAGGAAGTGAAATACTGAATTAAGCTCTCCCTGCTAACAGGGAGGTTCCCCAGTATGGTGACCCCATTTCAAAAGGATACCCATGTTGTGGGTCATGTCCCAGTGCTCATCTCATCTTGTATGCCATTCAAACCACCCAATAGAAACAGGTTGTTGGAGATAAACCATCAACGTCAACGAACCCAAGAAGAGCTTTCCTGAGTACGAAATGAAAAAAATTCCACTGATGGTGTCAAGTCGTAGCCTGTCAGCACAGCATGCCTTGAATTTCATCATCTTCACCAAGGAACAGACAGGAATTCTTGTCCTGTGAGATCATATGGCCAGAATGTCCTTATTCATACCGTGACATAGCTGGACCTGTACTGTAGGCTCCAGTAATGCATGTGCTATGGGTTATATATATAAAAAAAATGTGTGGGAGACCAAAATAGCAACTCCATAAGTGTAATCACTGTTCTATGAAAACAGTTTAACAAGACACTGAATTCCATTACAAAAGCATGAATTTTTTTTTTTGAATACAGAAAGGTCACTCCTGTAGTTGCTGGTGAACACACATGAATCTCTCCACCCTGTCTCTATCCACGTCGTTGGCCCAGTGGCCATCTTGTTTGAAGTGAGAACCCACAATCATGGCATCCGCCTTACCTCGAAAGCTCGCCAAGTTCTTGTCCGTGACGCCCGAGCCTAATATGACAGGAATATCGGAGACGGCCTCTCGGACTCGGTCAAGCTCCGTGAGGCTGACGGCGTCAGCAGTCTCTCGACCGGTGACAATGAGACCGTCACTGAGGAAGAAATGAGCTGCTTTGGCATGGTCTTCAATACCTAAATCAGAGGTGACTTGGTGAGAGCTGCAAGAGAGAGGGAGAGAGAAAACAAACAAACAAACAAACAATTAATAAGAACACAACATTTAGAGGTGCCTGACTCCTTGCAATAAACTACCTTTATGGGGTACTAAAGATACAAAGTAGATATCTCTTTAGGTAGGAGAAAAAAATCAACAATACCTTACATCTATCTACTGAAGATGTCACCAGGTTAGAATGATATTTCCCATGAATGATTACCCACTCACACACATACGGACACACAGACTACACTATGTATTATAATTACGTGCCGATCCAACTCTACTCACCGAACCACATTCATGTCCCCTCCCCCCGCCCCCTCCCTACTAACTGATACCTTCTCATAATCCTCCCTGTATTAGCGCAAACCCAATCTCATAAGAACACACATTTAACTACGGCAGTTTACGCTGACCCCACACCCTTTCACATCCTGATGATCTTTTTTAATGGCGGGGAAAACACATCCACATCACACACATGGGCCACAGTTCTCTTTCAGCTCATTCTTGTTGTTTTCCCACCTCTCCCAACAGTATATACCAATGAAGTACTCAATTAACAGAGAAAAGTTTGAAAGTTGACAAATTCAAGGTGTTGTGTACCGGGATTCCATATAGTTGTAATGGCTGCCAGCTATCGCGATTAGAGGTTCACTTCACTTAGGATTTTGTTAAAAGGTTGTTATCGTCGACTACACAAAACATGGTCATGAGACACACGTGCATACATATGGTAAAGGTGTGACACATGTCAAAACAATCATGAATAATGTATGAGCATGCTAAATGATTACGTTCTCAAGTTCAACATCCACCACACAAGGCATGGAAAGTTAATTCAAGACACCACACACTAATAGGAACTTAACCAGCCGAACTCGTGGCTTCTCCCGGATCACAATGCTTGGCAGTGGAGTGCCGCCCAGTTACCAAGTCATGTGAGACACATGCAGTGAATGAATTCTCCGAAAGAGGAGAAAACTTACTGAATTTGCAATCTCTGGGGATCAAAGTGAATGCGCATGTGTGTGTGTGTGTGTGTATGTATGTGTGTATGTATGTATGTGTGTATATATGTATGTATGTGTGTATATATGTATGTATGCATGTATCAATGTGTGTATGTATGTATGTATAAGCATATGTATAAGTATTGTGGTATGTGCCTCATTGGCCTTGGTGTTCACCCTCTATGCACTGTTACTTCAAAATGCGTGAGTGGGGTCAGTATACATATGCGTGTGTGTGTGAGTGCGTGCATGTGTGTGTGTGTGTGTGTTTTGTATTGACCTTTCAGCAGTGCTAAAGTACAAATTTGCTCAAGTATTTCAACCTGTGTATATCTTACTCTGCTATTTCCCCTCCAACAAATGCTTCGTTCCCAACCTGTGGAACTCTTGATTGCTAAAACTAAGGTCTGCCAGTTATTAAAGATATGGTAGATGAAGGGCAGTCTGGGATGGCCAAGGGTGAGTGTGTATCCACGTAAGGCTTTTAAGGCTGAGGTTAGTGAGGTTGGGGGAAACTTTAAATTAATCACAGCCAACTTAACACACACACACACACACACACCTACTCCATACTTCATAACCAATGTAAACTTTTCTTACATGCATAATCCCAGTAGGCTGCTCTAAGCGACATAGGTCATGAATCAAAACGAACTGCCCCAGCCAATAAACAAACTCTGTCATTACGTGTGAGCATTCTTCTAATTACCTGTTGCACATGTATTGATGCAAAATTTATATGAGTTGAAATATCTCGGCCGGTTCGAGCTTGGGGGAAATACCACAAGTGCCGGGCAAACTTCCATGCAGTACATGCTTCTGTCATGTTCGAAAACAGCTGCTTCTACATGTGTCATGTATACATGCATGCCACACACACACACACATACAAATGCAAGCAAACTCCTTGTAACAAAGAAACACCAGTTAGGGAAGTTTTGTAATGGCTTCTAGATGAGTGATAGCGGATAATAAGATAACTTGTACTTTGTGATGTAAAGAAGTTGTATAATTCGATAACAAGGTCAAGTCGTAGCCATACATACTAAGGTGGGTAGCAAGGGTGAGTTTCCAAGTAAAACAAAAAAAACCCTGCTTTCATAAAGCTAATTTAACACTTACAAAAAACACCACACGCCAGTGCTATAATGACCCCAACTTGTGAAAGGGAAAACAACCATTAGAAGTCTACAATGATAACGAGGCACAAGCTCAGAACCTCCAATATGTTGGGTATTCATTGGTAATGGATGTCACAGCTTCAGTCTCTGTACATTTGAGTGCTATGTTTTCTAACTTGAACCTCCCCCCCCCTCCATCACACACACACACACACACACACACACACACATGGATGGGATGTTACTGGTTGATCCCGATCTAGATATCTGAAGTATTTTGGACAAGATGGGTGCTGAGAAAGTACAAATTTCTATTTCCATAAAACAAAAACAACAACAAACTAACAGTACATCATTCACACAGTTTATTATTTTTTCATCCAACAACAACAACAACAACAACAACAACAACAACAACAACAACAACAGTAAAATCAAACAGGAGTACGGCCTTTCTGATTCATTGTTATGGCAAACTTTCATTACAGAGTATAGACTGTCTACATGTTTGTGCCATACTAATAAATGGATGAATGGTTTCCATGCCACTAATAGTGCCTTGGGCAGACATGCTGAGTCAGGAGGACTGGAATGGATGAGGGAAAAGGTGTAAACGTAATCCCTTTGACCGGTTTAATAGCAAAATGCAAGCTATTTCAGGACTCAAAGGGGCTCAACAGTAATCCCCGTAGTTTTCTGGGAAACTTGATCAGAAGAAAGATATCATACCAAAGACTTTATTAGCCTGCTGTTGCCCACAGAATCCACACTATCTAATTTCTTCTAATACATGACTTTGCCTTGCCTATACACAAACATGACAACAAACTACCTCCACACACCCTATAAAGTTAGAAGACCCTTTTCAAAAGCTTGTGATACACATAACTACTATCAGGATGATAGCACATGCTCGATAAGTAACATACTCCATGGACTGGCATTTCACATAAAGTTGTTCAAGCGTAAATGTCTGTTTCTCTCTCTGTGCTGTGTATGTGATGTGTGTGTCAGTTTGGGAGAGAGAGAGAGAGAGGTGAATGAATAAAAAAAATTCATTATGACAAATACATTTATGACAACATAATTTTGTAATTACCAGCACCCAGAGTAGTGGTAGTAGTAATTTAAGTAAATTAAATTATTCCCCAAAGTACAACTTGGGGTTTAGTCTTCCTACCGGGCGAGTCTTTGTTGGTTTAATAGCCCACTGCTTTAGTTTCTTAGTATGTAAAGAGCAAAGTATTCTTTAGAGACTAGGTAGCCATTGCTGTGTTGTTGCCCAACCAGCTTCTAAATGCTTGAATGACATCAACCAATCAATCAATCAATCAATCAATATTTAGAGTGGATGCGTAGTGGTCTATTATCAACTCTAAATAAGTAGAAGTTTAGCAATGAGCCGACACACTAGCAAATAAATAATTTATAATGTTTTTTTGAGATCCTGCTGGTAAACATGATCTCTCAGCAACCGTACTTATCCCCCACACACACGTATCATGCTGCCGAGAATAAAGACCTATCACTATGGAAACAAATACACTGACGATTCATCCGGAGTTCTGTTTGTAAATAGAGCACGCACACACACACACACACACATATAAGGATTACATATATCAATACTTGCACGAACTATTGTATACTGTACAACATAAATACATAGATACATACATACACACATATTATGTACAACATGCACTACACAGACACACCCCCAATTTGTCTGCTATCAATGACGTTAGAGTGAGTGTTAAGTTCCACGTGATCGTAGTGCCAACTCAAGGAAGTCAACTGTACCAGCTACACAGGAATCGACAGACAACGGCCACAACTGGCAAACAGACAGTCAGAGAAGATGACACATATGTGGCAGTATTAGTCCAGCTAAGTTAAACACAACAAGAGAGATAACACGACTGGTAATTGAGGGATAAAAACATGGTATCCCATCAAATGAGTATTATTTGTGAACACGAGGTTACAATTTGTCTATTCCAGGCTCTCACTGAAGATAGAGAACCAAATTATGCCGCCATAGGCTTGCTCACACATCTTGCTGGCTGTAGCCACCATTTACTAAGTTGGTATAGCCACTATTTATCAAGTCTGTGGCAGCTGGAATAGTTCAATAAACACAATATTAGAAACACTGTCTCTAAAATGACCAAACATGTCCATGTACTAGAGACATGTTTGTTCTAATTTATTGACCACTGGCTCTGCTACTGAGTGCTCCCAAACTTGCTGCGTGCTGTCCTCCTGAAATTATCATGGAGGTGGCTATTGCTACAGATAGCCAACAGACAGAGTAAGGTGCCCCAGGAAGAGGCAAGCGCTTTACCCTCCCTCGTGCTATCACAACAGACATGTGACTGTTAAAAGTTTCCGCTGCACAGCAAACTAATGTCAACTGTTGCCGAGATACCAGCACAATCAAAACACAAACCAACCTCAGTGGGTGACGTTGGGTTGGTCGGGTTGGTCGTAAGCGACTACAACTTGCGGCCTTCAATTATCCCCTTCACAGCTGTGAGCCCCTGGCATTAGCAATGCCAGTCACTAACTGCAGCAGAACAGTGGGTCATTCTTGAGTGGAGTATATATTAGGGGGCAAGAGAGAGAGAGAGAGAGAGGATCACGAGGGAACTATGGCTGACACTGTTGGAATAGTTTGTACTGAAAGAATTTGTCAGTACTAATATACTATCAGTGACTTCAGAGGCTTTTAATGGAAGCATTTACCTCCTGAAAATAATTTCGCCCACTAACTATTATGCCCTTCATGGTGGCATTCGTACAAAATTTTCATCAATTTCATGAAAATGAGAACCTCCTGAAATATTAATAATGTTGATTTGATTACTCTCAAGTTTAGTTCTGAAAAACAACAAAAAAAACCCATATCGTATCTGTCATTAATACTGTACTATATAACTATATATTGCACTCAACAATGGACATAATATAGCAAACACTTCTACTCCATCTCACCACTGGGTGAGGCAGTGAATGTCCTCAACTACTTTGTTTTAGCTTCACAACAACAACAACAACAAAAACAACAACAACAACAACAACAACAACAACAACAATTTTATCTACACACTGATGATGGCCATTGAAAACGATTGTTTCAAACCTTCCACTAGAATTAAATGAAACACACCTAGTCACTTGGGAACTATTTGAATTAAAATTAGAGTACTAATGATTCCGGAGGGTGGGGTGGGGGTGTGGTGGGGGGAGGGGAGGGGCGGGGCGGAAACAGTGGAGTGAGTAGAGCTATCAACAAACAAAATAAATTTCAAAAGCCATTCTTTAGATTCAACTGTGCTCACACTTCCCCGTCCTGTGGCTATTCACAGAACTAATTCTACCTAGTAGAAATTGTTTGCAACTACAACAACGTACCAGTGCTTCTTGCTGATGTCCGTCCACAAAGCCACACCCTCTGCACCAATGTTCCGGCGATATCGGAGCAGCTCTCCGGCACACGAGTCAGTCCATCCCTCGTCTCCCACGTGAGAGAACACGAACCCTTCCACGCGGACAAAGTCTGCATGGCCAGCTTTAGCCACCGCCAACGCTTCCTTGTTAGCGCCTAAGAACACAAGTAGGCGTGTACAAATGCACACACACACACGCACGATGTAAGTTTGCAATAGATAATCACTCGCTTCCCTAGAGCGATCCTAAGTTCTCTGGTAGTAGTGTAGTGTTGCCTCGATTGGGTTTAAAATTAAAGGAAATACAACGGAAAAAGCAGAAAGTGTATAAGGAATTTTAATATTCTGATTGAGACACGACAAAATAATGTAATTAAATCTGTTGTGTTTTATTTTAAACAACAAAAAAAGTGAATATATTCTGCCCATTTACTCTACAATTGAAAGCTGATGTATTAAGCACTGCATTGGTTGGGATAACATCAGATTAATATACTTCTCAATCTGGGAGCTGTGGTGTCAGAGGCGTGGTCCCTCTCATCTCGATGCTAATTAACAGCCACCTTTCACACCACAGGTATCGTGAGATAGATAATTAGAGGGCACCCTGTGATTATTGAACACAGGCTTTGATGTTTAACGTTTAACACCATTTCTATGCAGGTCACACTTCATCAAGTCTTGTCAACAAAATATATAGACAGATAGTTATATTATGTAAGTCATAAGTCATGATATACATAAATGAGAGGAGCAGGAACAATTAAAAGCAGCTGAACTGCAATTAGTCTTTGTTTAAATAAGTGCAGCCTAAACTGCAGCACTATATCGAGATCACATTAGCGTGCTTTAAATGAAACCAAATCCATGGCAACCAATGCATCACAACACACTACATACAAACACATGCACACACACACACAACCTTAAACATGCCCTTTGTGACACTTGCAGCCATTGTAAAACACACACCATGGTAGGAATAATTGAAGCCACAACAATCCCTCCCTCTCCAATTCAAGTATATTACAAGACACGAATGTATACATCCACTGCCTTTATACATTCTATTCCACAGTGCATTGCCTTGCTCAGAGTTGCCAGTCTTATTTCAGTACACAGTGTAAACAGGATGAGAATGTGGTTTTCTTTCCTGCACATTACTTTGTGTAAACAACACCTTGGAGTCTGTGACGGACCGAAACGAGTGCAGGAATTAGAAGTATGGGCACTAAGTTAGGAATTTGCGTGTGTCTGTCTTAGATGTCATGTACATATGTATGAATATATAGTCACATGTGTGTTGTGTTTAAGCAGGGTTTCATCCAGGGTGGGAGAAACTGCAATCTCTCTCTCCCCCCCCCCCCCATATTTGTAGTAGTTATACCATGGGTTTCACTGATAGCCATCCCGATCCCGATGGTAAAGCCTGAGGAAGAGGGTGGTTATCTAGCGATAATTCCGAGAGTTGCCATGGTTAAATATGTCCAGTGAATGCAGTGAAGGTCCTTCCAAAACACTGACAACAATATAAGTGCATTTCATTCCCTTTCTGCTGCCTTCTAACTAAAACAGTGGTGACTGAGCAATGATCCAGTGAGGTTCACAAGTCAAGATTTAATACTCCAATAACTAATTCCCCATGTTTTCAGTTCTTTATACAAGGATGGAGTAACCGCTCGCAAAGAAAGCTTCGTACAAGTAAAAAGAAAGAACCACAATATTAGTGTATCTCATTCTATTTTGTCATACTTATACATGTATATATACACATGTATATATGTTTACTGTACCTTGGATATTTTCCTCGAGTATTTCTGCATCACGTGAGCGTTCAATATTTTCCCTTATTGAACACTACAACACACCAGTGTGTAGTTCTGAACAACAGTATTTTAGACGTATTGATTAGTTACCTCTGAACGACAAAGTTTTGAAGCACAACTGCTTTACTTGTTTAATCCATGTACAATCACTCATTGTACAACATGGGGATGAGATTTCACTCTCACGCTTGTATTTTCACTTGCCTTGGTTCATGAAAATACTTACACGAAATATCTATGCAGACTCATGCAAAACATTTTTTGATTCCCCTCCAAGCAAAAAATTCGATGAATTTCTGTTAAGTGTACATGGTAAAGGGTGACCACACCATTAGCCCTTGCAGTTCCATATATACACTTCAGAATAACTTGTAGTAAAGCACTTCCAATTTGTTGTGAATCATGTACTGCTTGGCAGGATCATCGCACCAATCAATAAGCAAAGCATATCACCACGGGTCGTAAAGGATGGGTGTGGCTAGACTACGTGTAATGGAGTAGGCAGGCAACCTTGCCCATGCTTAACCACGCCCTCTGAAATAAAAATTTTTATCAGGGGGAGGTAGGAATTCTTCCCACATACTTGAAGTGGAAATGTTGGGTTAAAGTATTAGTCAGTAAAAACAGAGAGAGCGGATTGATATTATTACTCGACACAAATGCCGTAATACCACAAAGTGAGCTTTCTTTCATCAGTTATTAGCATCCCGTATCAGAATGGTTTTCCTCTCATGGAAATTACACCAATATCCTTGAGAGTTCATCTCCACTGTACCACTCTGCACACTTTCAGGGAACACTTCACTGAACTAGGAACCTTTGATGGAGTGCTTCTAAATGAGGCAGAGTTTATATGCCCATGCAATGTATGTGTGTGTGTGTGTGTGTGTGTGTGTGTGTGTGTGGCCCAGGGGGCTTCTGTCATCTCGCAGAACGGTTCCTCCGAAACAGCCACATACTAACCTGGCATATGCTAATTAGGGGAAGACCATCAGACGAATTAGGCTGCGATGGTTAAGTTCAAGAATGTTCATTTGAGTCTCACAGAGTATTGAGGCATAGCTAATGGGCTAGGTCCCTCACAGTCTTCAATAGAATGTCCTTCATGATGCACAAACACTACTCTTCTGTTGCAGAGAGAGAGAGAGAGAGAGTCAAAGTGCAGAGGGTACAAGTTGTGCATCAGTCTTCATGAGTAACTAAATGTTATTGACATGCAACATGAACCAGGTGTACTTCTATACCTGACTGACCTTATCCCTTCTCTCTCTCTCCCCCCCCCCCCCCCCCGCCTCCTCCTCCTCCTCCCACCAATCATCTTGCACAAGGAGATGATACCGAACTATACCTGCCTGAGTCATTCATTCATTCCTAACCATAGTGGTGCTCTATAGCCAAATGTGACCGTCTACAGGAAAACTGGGCACAACGCGGCGTGCATAAATATCGAGAAAAGATCGATCGATTTCTTTAAAATGTATTGTTTCAAGCCGACGGAAGGGAACGGTTAGGTCTATTATAGTGGGAACGACTTAAGCTACGACGATAAAACTTGGAGAGCTCAATATCTGGACGCCGACAACTCTGTAAGTGCCAAAAAAAATTTTCCGAAGGGTGCCGCGTTGTGCCCGGTTTTCCTGTAGACGGTCACAAATGTATTGTATGATCTGTATGTATGTATGTATGTATGTCCACAGTTTGAGGAGGTGAAATTTGGAAAACTCGCATTCAAGCAGACTTCCACCAAGACGTGCCTTCCATCTTCCATATAGACTATAAGTATGCATATGTATGATCACAAATAAACTTTCAGTGTCCCATATTGTATACTATGCTATCCGGAGGAATCTGGTAGGTATTTGAGAGTTTGTATGAATCACCTTTAGCTCATAGGGGAGATGATCACACGAGCTATTCAACCTACCAGCCGTGACATGACATGTAATGAGCTTGTTTGTTCTGATAGCGTTCTCTGCATTTACGA
>WLWD01001602.1_pt1 | contig 104718 bp, 55 predicted proteins | sample 6712731 | NCBI WGS metagenome assembly WLWD01 (sample SAMN12718690, study PRJNA576275) | sponge metagenome | isolation source: marine sponge | host: Mycale hentscheli | place: New Zealand: South Island, Marlborough, Capsize Point | collected 2014-11-01 | reverse complement strand
ATGATTGTTGAATAGTGATATAATAAAGTAGCTAAAGATCTATAATAGTGTAGATAGGCATTGTAATGATAGAAAAATAATATTCTGTTTATAAGTTATGTAATAATTAGTGGAGAGAGATTGTGCATTGTAAGGCTTTTGACTGATGTATTTTATTACATATTACTTAAGCATAATATATAAAAGTGGATATGACTTAATTTTTATTGCAATTTATTTATTTCAGGCAAAAACTATTTTTAACGCACTACAATCAGATTTTATTGTTATTGAATATTCTTTTCCTATTTTTGCATAGAATGCTGCATATAACACCGTTCAGGTCAACATGCACAAGGTACATTGAAAGCATTTGGTCCTATTTGTTAATGTTCCAAGTAAAAGAAATTATTTTATATTTTCTATTTAAACTCAATTTATAAAATGCTGATTCATGCTAATTATCTAACATTATTATTAATATAGAGGGAAATTGCTGCTGATAATCATTTGATTGCAAATGACTTGAATAATGATGGTAAGCCGTTGACTCAGATTGTAATGCTTTCACTATTTTCAGCAAATGAATTCATTTTTTTCTTAGATATGTATGAGACTATTAATATTTGAGAGTAAGAAGTATTCATCAATGGACAAATGTCATACTTTATAAAAGTGTTTGTAGTAGCTGTATATAATCTAAATGTCTAGTTTATTTCATCCATTGATTTATTACTATAAAGTGGCAATTTGGTACTATGTTAAAGTACATATTATTGACTATATAACATGAAATAGAATACAGCTCATCAATAAAGCCTAGGGTGTATAAATATCCATTAAAATGATATTGATGTTGCTTATATCAGTAACCACTTATGTATTGTTTATGATTGCAACAAATAATTTGCATTTTTTTTAAAACAACTTAATTTTATTGCAGAGAATTTTTATGTGATTATCTATGGTGAGCGCTAAACTTGAGTATTATAAATAACTTTTATATGTGATTGTTTACACAATTAAATAATATTGCTGAGTTGCTCTTTCAGCATAGCTTTACTTTCATAAAGTATTTATAATTTCAGATTCCAACTAGCTGTTGCCATTACATCCCAACTAGCTGTTGTCATTACATCCCAACTAGCTGTTGCCATTACATCTCAACTAGCTGTTGCCATTACATTCCTACTAGCTGTTGTCATTACATGTCTGGCAATAAGTTAATAATACTTGTGGGGTGTGTGGTTCCCACAAGTACATGTCACAAATAGGATAATTGAATCTAGTGGATGTGCTGGATAGAAAGATGTCTTAAGTCTTGCCAGTAATGACTTGAACTTCCTTAGCGAGCGAGACACTTACAGGGGTAAAAATGAAAAAATCGGGGATGTTTATTTGTATATATGTATGGACGTACGCAAGGCATTTTTGTACTTTGACCCTCGCGTTTTTGTGTTAGTTCGGTTGTCGACCCCGTTCCAATTCACTAAACAAATCCTCTGGTTTAATCGATCAGTACCCTATCACCCTGTAGAAATTGAATTTGTTTACCGTTTTTGAATTCTTTTGCGGTGAGTTCAAACTAACTTACAACTTAAGGGACTTCCATTTCTATCGAGTTCGTGGCGGTGGTAAGTCAATGCGGCTCTTGTGTCCGTGCGCACAGTATTTACCTGAAAATACATTGTCCACTAGACTACTGCGAAGGTAAGTCTGTGTAGGTGCATGTCCAGCTGTGTCAAAGCATTGTGTGTTACAACCACTACTTAGTTAAAGAATATCACAAAAAAAACTTTTAAATAACGTGTATTGTTTTGTTGTTGTTGTTTTTCCCTTCAATTCAAGCAGTTTCAGAGAGTTGTTACTATGGCACTGAAATCCCTTTACCCTGTATGCTAAATTAAAAAACTGGACCTTATTTTCAGTAGCTTCAGTGTTAGAAGTCAATAAAAATAGTATAGTCTTTAGGCTCGCTCGCCATTTGTGCTCAAGCACACCACTAGTTATGTTCACTGATCCTCACACCTTTGTGATCCTCACACTTTTGTGATCCTCACACCTTTCTTATCTTCACACCTTTCTTATTGCCATATTTGGTCATAATACAGAACTCAACCAATCAATTCGCTACATTTTCATTCTATTTCATGCACTATTCAGGAAGCGGGTGTGGTAGGCAGTTTTCTATGTATATTGGCTGCTTCAATCTTTATAGGTGTTCACTTCAAACTTGTATTACTTTGACAAAAACAGTTTACAAAGCCAGATCCTCTGAGATCATGGGTTGTGGACACCTGCAACTCGGTAGAGATGGAATAAGAGAGCTTCACACAGTAGTTAGCTGCAACTCCCTTCCTCTTTCTTGTGGGTCAGTGTTGATTCTGGTGGCGGCCTACTGAGCACTCCTGTGGCTTCCAATATTGCTTCTTACAACACTTGATGGCAGTTGTGACTTCTAGTCTCGCTTCCTACCACAATTTAGATAATATCCTGAACATTCCAGTTCAAACTTATTTTATTATGAGCATCAAGCAACAATTAAATGAAATAAGGTCACACTATATCGTTAACTGCTCTCCACTCACAGTCACTATTACACTACTATAATCCAAGTAGTCATATGTTTAATGACAATTTATTTGATGCAAAATCCTATATTGTTGTTTAACAGTTTTAATTCATTTTCAAGCACTTTAGACTAAGCAGAGTTTTACATTCACATCTAATGGAGTTCTATCCTGAGCAAAGCATTTCAAAATGGAGCAGAATCACAGCAATTGGTAAAAGTATTTTCTATAGATGTGGTTAAAGGCATTTACTGGATGTAATCCTTGTGATACGGAGATGCTCAGTACGCTGCCACCACAATTCTACAGTGGCCACTCAACCCGGATTAACGGGAGTAAGTTCTGCTACGCTCAGGGACTTAGGCTTTCAAACCATATGCTAACCCGCTAACCTACAAAGTATCAATTGATGCACAGTCACTTACAAAGAGTAGCACGAGTACAGAACTGATAGTACAATGGTGAGACAAAGGTAGTTCAGTGAGAAATGGCAGGCATATGGAATGACGCACGACTGTGTGCATGCGCGAACAAAAATTTGAACTAAATGAGTCACGTAATACAGTAAGTAATGAAAATGACTAATAAATAGTTAAGAGTGTTTGTCTTTAGGGAAATGTGGTGGATTCCACCACATCTCCCCCCTCTTGGAGACTAACGTCAGTGCCATCTTCAGCTGGAGACCATCCTTGTCATGAGAGAGCATCAGCTACTACATTCGACTTCCCTGCAATGTAGACAATTTGAAATGAGAAGTTGGACAGGTGGAGTCTCCATCTCCATAGCCGGTTATTCAGTGTTGTTGACTTGAAGAGGCTGAGTAGAGCCTGGTGATCTGTGTACACCGTAAAGTGAGTTCCAATGAGATAATGATCAAAATGTTCTATTGCAGATAGCATTGCCAGAGCCTTCATTTCCGTAGAAAAGTACCTGGTCTCTCTGGGCTGGAGCTGTCGGGAATAGTAGGCACAGGGCATCCATTTTTGTCCCTGCATACACAAAGAACTCCACCCACCCCCCGCACTTGAGGAGTCAGTATACACACAAAACACATTATCAATAACTGGGATGATTAATATTGAATGTTGACATTATATAGATGAAATAATTGCATTAAATGAATCAGTCATGTCGTTGGTCCACTGTATAATGTCAGGTGAAATCTTAGTCAGATGAAATGATAACATAGAGGTATATTTAGCAAAGCTAGGAATGAAGCGTGAGTAGAAGTTGACAAGACCTAAGAAAGATCAAAGTTGAGATGTTGTGTTTGGCTTGACGTAAGCATGAAGTGATTGAACACGAGCTTGTGGTATGCTCAGCTTTCCTTCCCCCACAACAAACCCGAGAAACTCAAAAGAGTGAAAACACCATGCACACTTACTTTGTTTGACAGTAAACCCATGCTGTTGCAGACGACTTAAGACAGCAGTAATATGACCAAGACGGTTAGGAAATGAAACAGAAAAAATGATTATGTCATCAATATAAGGAAGTGCAAATTCTTCTAAACCACATAAAACTCTGCATTAGAAGCTGAAAAGTGGCGGGTGCATTCCGCAACCCAAATGGCATATTGAAACTTTCTAAAGTGATCAATTTAAAATGAAATTTATAATAATGCTTTGAAAAAGCAAGTAGAAATGTATAATAACAGATATAATTTTTACATTATTTCAGTGATCGATGTATAAATGAAATTTATAATACATTTTTAAATAAAACATCACAATTATCAAGTCTGACTTTTCATATAAACTAGATTGAAACGTTCTCACCTAACAGGGTCTGGAAAAAAGCAAACGAAATGTGAAAAAATCTTAGTTGGTACATCATGTACATAATCTTAAAATTTATAAGCATAACAATAACATACTTATTTACCGTTTCATCATCATCATTGGGAGTTTGCAGTGGATAAAAGCTGATTTATAATATTGAAGAAATCAGTGATAGAAAATAAGGACATTTAATTAGCGTATTTTTTTAAGCTATGGTTTGTCGTGAATATTTATGAACGCACACGACAAGAAAACAAACTGTTTAGTCAAGTTTACTCCTGCTCAAACTGGTTGGATAATCATTAGAAAGTTGGTTATTGTTTTGAGAAAGTTCATTAAATCAATTCTTTCCTTATTTTTTTGAAATCTATTTCTTAACTGTAGCTGTTACAGTAAAATAACAAAGTGGTTGGGAAAGCATGGCCTGATGCATTGGCACTGATGCTTTATTAACTTCTATAAACCTCAAGGAGGTAGTTGTCATGTAATTTATACCCCACATCATCAACACTTTGATTCGAATTATTTCATCCAATAATAATCTATCTAAATTGCAAGATATTGATGTAGAAATTATTCCAAATTAAATTTATTGCAATCATCATTACGAAATGCAATAAATAATCAGGAATAGCCTTTGGGTCTTCCTACTAGTGAGTATTGCAAATTGGGTAGTTTTTTTTTTCTTACTCATTTATACTGAGCTTCATAGAATGATATCTGTAGGAAGGTTAAATATGCAAAAAGAACAAATTTTTTCTCTTTTATAAGGAAAATCGCAGCAGAAAATATATTGGAGACTGAACCTAGTATACATTTTTGAAATTAATCTATATTAGAAAGTAAGTAAAAATTTGAGGCAAAAATCAATCATTTGTGCTATTTAAACAGTGTAAAACTTTTTATTGTGATGTTTTATGGTATCGTTATCAATATTGTTAAGTGCATAATGATTTCACTATTATTTAAAAACAGATTAGAATAAATTAAACCTTAACTTTGGGACTAACAAAACAGGAGCTTTGTGTCATAAAGAAATGATTGGACTAATTGTCTGCATGATGTCTGCACATCAGTTTCAAAATTATCTTATCATATCTTCAGCAAGTATGTGAGTAAATGTATAACATAGGAAAGTTAAAAGTTAGAAGTTACTTCAATATGAACTTTTTATTTAACTTTTAAGATCTGTAGGAATTTGTTATACAGAATTCAGCATGATGTAATTTGCAATTATTAATTGAACTATTCCTTTTTCATTAATGTAGGAATAATCTTGGACTCTGTGGCATTATGTGTGATTACTAATTGAGGAGATTTTGATCAAGTATAAGATTTTTCTACCATTGCACTCAATACCATCCCACACGGGTATACAGAGTAACAATAATTTTACCAAGCTTTTGTATTATGCAATACTAGTAAGTGTAAATAACATAGTTATTGTAATTGTTATGTTCAAAATATCATCTTTTAACCTATTTACTATAACTAATATTATTAACAATAAGTGCAAGCAAATAAATCCATTATTAATATGCACTATGCATCAGATGTTTAAAAAAATTGTCATAAAATATATACATTGTACATAAAATACTTTGGTTCTTATTTTTATTATAACATAAATATATATTATAATATATTTATAATATATAAGAATAAGCTTAGTAATTATTATAAGTTGTTGTTATGTTAAACAGATAAAGGTCTGAAATTCCCTACGTTATCATAGTGAACTTGTTTATAAAAACTTTATATCAAGCAACAGCAGTCATTCCACCACCAGCCTATTGTGAGCCAAGATTCTTAAAAATGTTATACAGATTTCTGGAATTGTATTTCTCTCTGATAATAGTCACATACTGCTGTGGAGCATGTGGAGCTGATCTCTATCAAGTGAACACTACCAGAACCTTGTGCTTCTCTGATGTAGCTGAGTTTATGTGCTCTCAACATGATTCATTTGTTGTTTGGATAGTTACTAGTATAAGTACTGGGGAGAGGTCAAGTGTACTAAGTCTTGATTCTTCTGCACTACATACAGGACAGAGAATGGTAAGGACCACAATAGATTCTACTGAAGTTATTGCTCAGTTACTTGATGGCAATTCATCATTCTCTCTGACTGTCCTAACTATTGAAGCTACACTTTCTGCAAGTGTGAGGTGTAATGCTGACACACTCAATTACTACCCTCAAAATAGTAAGACTGTGGTTCACTATAATGGAGGACTCTATGAATGTAAACATCTTTTTACAACATATAGAAAATACTGTAATACCATCGGACATTACTTTAATACCAACTACAACTGATTCTTCTAGCTACCGAGTTACATGGACACCATTCTACTACAATACCTCAAGATACATGGTAACAGTTTATCCTCCTGAATCCTACACACAGGAAGATCTCATCATCCACAACAATGATAACAGTACAGTACACAACATTACTATAGCACACAATGACTGCCCACACAGGATACATTCTACTTTTATAATAGGTAAGTTTCAGAACACAGATAAAAGTAATTGCTTATTATATTGTCTTTAATAAGAAACTAGTATTTAATATTCAAATTTTTCAAAAGTAAGTCTGCTGGAATATTGAGACTTAAAATGCTTTTTTTCATAATAATAAGTTAATATTTATTAAATACTTTGACTTAAAATGTCATATATCTGTATATTTTTTTAGAATGTAAGCTGATAAAAACATCTAGGATACTATTTTATAGCATTACCAACAGTGGCGGAATGACTGCACATTTATCATATAATAATATGATTATTCAATGCATAAATAAAACTTGGGGAATCGACTTTTGGGATGATACACTACCTACAACATCAACTAGTAAGTGGTTTATTATTGTAGCAATATGTATTTTTTGAGATATCTTTAGTGAATGAATTTATCTATGGGAATATTTCGGTATTAAAGTCAATGCATTTAGTACAACTGTAACAAATTACTTCTATAATATGGATGATTCATACTCAAAATGAATATTTTCATACATTATGCACACATTGAATATGGAATGTTCCTAACTTAAACTAAATGTAAAGAAATTAAATTATTTCATATTTAAATTGAAAAGTTTATTATGTTATTAATGTTATTGTAAACCTTTTAATTATAGTAAAAATTTCAGATGCTCCATTAGCTATCAATTGTACATTTGAATTGGTCGATTGTACATTTCAGTCTGATGTCCAGGATTCTCTGAGAATATGTGAACAATGCAAAAATGAAGTTCTAAGTTCATGTTCTTTGCTTCCAATAATACTGAGTGTTGCTGTGACATGTCTTCTGACCATCATTACTCATGTCATAATGATAATAATATTTACCATCACAATGAAGAGAAAAAGTATGTGGAAGTTAAAATAGTTTTAATGTAACTAACATTTGTAATCATTTTTAATTCAGGTAAAGTTCAGAATCAATCGTCTAGGTAAGGTTCACAGTATTCAATGTATGTTACATTGTATTTTAATGATGAATAAAGAAAAGTCCATTTTTCTTTCAGTTTTACTGAACAAAGTGGTCATACAAAGGTAGTAAAAGAAGTATTAACAATATATTGTTTATTATTACTAGCAGAATATATTGTCAATTTTTTAGAAATCTTCACACATACAGTGCTCACAGATATTAACAAAAAAAGTATGATACCATATTATTTCATAGTATGAATAGGAAATAATATTTCTTTTCTAACTGTATTTTTTAATGTGGATATACATTGTAGTGATGGCAAAATCATATCTTGTTTATTAGTTATATAATAGTAAAGCGGACAGAGATTATGCATTTAAAACGTTTTGACAGATGTATTTTATTGCATATTTCTTAAAAACATCTGTGAAAGAGAACAAATACATCAAATAAGGCTAAGGAAGAAATTACAAAGTGATATTACATAAGGTATAGACTTAATTTTTATTGCAATTTACTTTTATTTCTGGTAAAATCTATTTATAAATCCTTTATTTTACCTACAAGACACATTATCATCAGATTGTATTGTTATTGAATATTCTTTTCATATGCTTAGAATGCTGCATATAACACTGTTCAGGTCAACATGCAAAAGGTACATCAAAAGCATTTTGTCCTATTTGTCAATGGTCCATGTTAAAAAATAATATTTTATACATTTCTATTTAAATGGAATTCATTGCTGATTCATGCTAATTATCTAGCATTTATAAATTTAGAGGGAAATTACTTCAGATAATCATTTGATTGCAATAGACTTGAATAATGATGGTAAGCCATTGACAAAATTGTAATGTTTTAACTATTAAGCTACTTAATTCACTTCTTCCTTAGATATGTATGAGACTATTAACATTTGAAGAATAAGAAGTAATTATCAATGGACAATGTTATTTTTCTTAAAATGTCATACTTTATAAAAGTGTTTGTAGTAGCTGTATTGAATCTCAATGTCTACTTATTTCATCCATAGAAATAACATAAAGTGGCAATTTGGTACTATATAAAAGTACAGATTTTTGTCTATAGCATGAAATAGAATACTGCTAATCAATAAAGCATATAGGTTGTATATGTAGCCAATAAAATGATATTGATGCTGCTTATTTTAGTAATCATCTGTGGCTGAAATGAATAATTTTCATATTGTTTATTACACATAAATTTTATTACAGAGAATGTTCATGTCATTAACTATTATGGTGAGTGCTAAAAGTGAGTATTTTAAAATAACTTTATATTTGATTGTTAACACAATTACATAATATTTCTGTGAGCCACTTTTTGAACATAGCTTTACTTAAATAGAATATTTATCATTTCCGATTCAAACTAGCTGTTGTTATTAGATTCTAACTGGACAATGTCATTTTTCTTACACTTTATGAAAGTGTTGTAGCTGTATTGAATCTCAACGCCTTGTATATTTCATCCATTGATATTATTACCATAAAGTGGCAATTGTATATTTCATCCATTGATATTATTACCATAAAGTGGCAATTCGGTACTATGTAAAATACAGATTCTTGAATGTAGCATCAAATAGAATACAGTTAATCAATAAAGTATAGGTTGTATTAATATCCAATAAAATAATATTGATGCTGCATTTTAACCATTAATGAATAGTTAATTATTCTCATTGTTTATACCGTTAATTTTAATGCAGAGAATTGTCATGTGATATTACTAATATAGTGAGTGCTACAACTGAGTATTTTAAATAATTGATTGTAAATACAGTTATACTTAATATTTCTATGAGTCCCTTTTTGAACATAGCTTTACTTTCATAGAGTAGCTACTTATCATTTCCAATTCATTTCCAATTCAAACTAGCTGTGGTTGTTTCAAGTACATGTACAAATATATTTTTTTCAACTTATACAGTGTTTAGCTATTGATTTCAAGATGCAATTCCTTTCAATACATGTTAGTTATTTTGACCTTACATTTTGCATCATAACTGTCCATCGCACACTCTATAAGCAATAGTGTATTTAGAATATATTGTTCTATAGCTTCAGTTTCAGTATTTGATTATCAAGATAAAATAAATCAGATGTAAAATGTTAGTTTCCAAAGGTTCAATTACATCTTTTTATATTATTTATTTGGAGAATATTTCTACATGCTAACACTTGTTGTTTAAATGAGAGTGAACTCTTAATTGGGAAAGATGTAGCCATATACTTGAATAATATCTGGAATCCCAGTGTAACCTGGGCTTGATCAACATATATTGGTATTATCACCAAGCAATAATTAAATGAGTAAAGGGCACAATATATCATTAGCTGCTCTCTTATCAGTCATTATTACCACCACACATAATCCAATAAGTATAAGTTAAATGATATTATATTTGATGTAATATCATTATATCATATAATATCATATTATAATGGTTTAATGATTTTATTCAAGATGTACTCAATTTTTAACTTATCTTAATAGAGACATATAGCTATTTTCAAGCACTTTAGACTAAGCAGTGTTTTACATTGGAATTGTAAATCAGTTTAAAAATGTACTTTGTGCATTAGTATTTTTTTTAATACATTGTTTACTAACATTGTAAGTTGTACTATATAATAGTTAGACACTGCCACCAAGGGCACTACTGTGTTTAGGGTCCCGAAGGCCTCCGGCTGTGGCAAAAATGTGGCAAAAATGTGGCGTCCCGAGCGTAGCGAGGGCGCTACTAATGGGGCCTGAGGGACCCTAAACACGTACTTCCACTCCCAGCATGCTAACATTTTTTGATAAGGAAAAGAGAGAAGAACCTACAGAATTTTGTGATAATCCTACCTGTTCAGGAGAACCTTGGTGTAGCGCCTGGGAAATATGTAGTGAAATGATGGACAGAGCTCCTACCGCAGTACCTGAAGAGGAGAAAATATACTGTAAGATCTTATAAGATTTATTTGCTGGGTTTCTCTTTCTGGAGTGGGCGGGGGAGGGGAGTTGAGGGAGAAGTGGGGTGAAGACAAGTGCATCAAAGTAATACTAATCTAAATGGGTTGTGCTTCAAGAACTACATATGGACACATTGGAGCATTCATCATGCAGCATTCAGTATGGGAGAATATTGAACGCTCGTGTGATTCAGAATTTCTTATACTCAGTAGTTACTATACCCACTTTAATAACAAAATGGGTCATATATTTAGCATGTGGGTATTAAGGGGTTCATTTAGGGTGGCCAGGGGAGTGCTTTCCCCCTCCCCTCCCTTGAAGGCATTTCGCCCCCCCCCCTTAAAATATTTTAAACTTTCGTAAGCAAAAAGCAAAGTTGAATGTGAATGATGAAGATTGCAAATGATTAAATCAGAAGTCCTCTACCATCTTAATTATGTACAAAATTTATGACCCACTAAGATAGCGAAAGCTCTGTCTTGCCCCCCCTTAGATTAATTCTGAAATGAACCCCTGAATATTGGGGATGGGAAGGGAAGGATAGAATTTAAACGAACAAACACATCCATCTCTTTATGGTCATAGTAGCCAGTAGCAACCATTATGAACAGCAAAAGTCATCTAATCTCTTTATGGTCATGGTAGCCAGTAGCAACATTATGAACAGCAAACATTATGAACAGCAAAAGTCATCTACTAGGCAGCTGTAAGGATACCTCTCTGTATTTTACTGTGTTTAATGTATGAGATTAAACATTTACAATATATATGAGTTCAATTAATTACGGTGTAGATTGTGTAATGAAGTGCTTTAATTAGAGAAAACAGCAAGAAATTATTTGCTCACGTACAGTAAGAGTCAAAAAAAAATTCCCATAGTGACCAGACTTTTAGCGACTAACAGAAAAATAGTCTCTAGGGTAAGGAGACTTTTAATTAAAGTCCTTTCATTTAAAAAAAATCATTAGCAGCCTAGTTTAAATCTGATTTTGCAGCTACTACACATCAAGCTGGTGCTGCCCTGTACTTGTTTAACCACAATAACTGAAGTGCTCTAGAAGGGTTATGCACCTAACTGTAAAAAAGTCAGACACAGAAAGGTCGCTAGAGAAAAAAGTCACTAGAGAAAAAAGTCGGCAGTAAAAGGTTGCTACAAAAAAAAAATTGCCCAAAAAGTCTGGCTAAAAGTTGCAAAATAAATCGTGTTAAAAGTCTTTTCCTACAGACTTTAGAAAGTCCTTAAAACGACTCAATGGGAACTATTTTTTTACCCCTACTGTAATTATGACGTAATGATAGGGGGAAAAACCCGTAAATGCTAGTACTGATGCAGAGTTGACAGCTTCGTTTTTCTCAGCCTGAAATTTCAAAACGGCACCATAAAAAGTCTTAAATGGTTTAATTAATTAATTAACGGTTAGTAGTAACTCCATACCCAATATTGTTCATTCATACTGCTGGGACAACGCCCACGCAAATATTCACAATAATTGGATTTTGGTTGCTAGGGATTACTAACTTTTTTCTTGGTGTTTGTAGAGCTCCAACTAAGGGTGGATCCTAAAGAGTACTGCTAATGGACTAACTAAATGAAAAGAACGGGCCTTGGGAGCCTGTTTCGTTCAAGTTACGAGCACCCCAGCCTCAAGTATATAATCCACAACTCCTCCGCGGTGTCGACGCTGACGAGCCCATTCTTCGTCTACTGCTACATTTGTTGATTGTCTTCAAAACCTTAGTTGTACTTTTTCTCAATTCTGCTTTGTTTTGTCTAGTTGATTGTGCTCATTTGATCCACGCGGCAGCGCGCCCCAATATTTTTCTTTCAAAAAAATTGCAACAAACATTTCGTAGCTAAGGTCGTAGTCAGCCTGTGTACGAAGATTGGAGTCATTTCTACGCACAGTTTCCGAGAAGTAACACTAAATAGACTCCGGGACTAAAAATTAGTCCACGCGATCTTTTGGCAGAGACTTGATTGCATTCAAACCACACCCACAACAGATTCAATTAATTCCCGCAGGAAAGTGAGTTCCAGGTGCTCTCTAACTTTCTGGGCCTACCGGTTAGCAAACCAGTTTTCTGGCCGCCTCTCCTTCTCGATGATAAGCCCTACTGAAACGAGTGTGAGGAGATTATTGTGTAGTCTTGTTAATAGTGTTTTTCTCGGCATGGTCGGGTAAGGGAAGCCTTTTATCAAGCTAGCTAGATGCATATTCAGTGTGTGTATGTACCTATAATAGATTAGTGAACCATTTTTGCTGCTGGAAAACTCTACAGTTTCAGTTTGTGTACAGTTTTCTGTACTTAGCTATTCACTTCATTTGTTTATTCATCCTTACTTAGCTAGCTACATCACAAAATATTCATCTATATTTAGCTGGCTATTTCAAAATATTTTTATGTAAAATATTTTTTATGTAAAGTAAGTATCATTATTATTATATACATTCATAAAAATTATCACTGGTCATCACAATACTGTAAAATAAAAAAATCATGAGTGATATTTCAGGAAGAAGTCGTACGTCTCCTCATTCTTATCAATTGGTGGGCCGGAAGCTTTACCCGCGCAAGCTAAGTTAGCGGTCGTTTTTACTATTGCGAGCACGGGGGATTTTTGTGGTTATTTGTGGTGGGTGCGGGTGCGCTAGAGATAAACTCACACAAGAGGAATGCCATGATTGTGATAGCATTGAAGGAGATGTGGGACACATACGCATGAGCTCAAAATTGCTCATTAAGCCTCAGCGTGCATGGCCAGAGGGTTATAGAAGTCGTCCTGTCTGTCATGCAAAGATTTAGGAGATTACTAACAATTAACTATTGATTTAGGTATGAACTTACTCAGAACGAAGATTTAGGACCATTCATTGTGCTGTTTATTTAATTTCGGGCTAATTGTTGAGAAAATGCGAAGCTTTCACCATCGCGTAGGTACCAGCTTTTGTGGGTAACGCCCCTTATAGCATTACGTCACGTCATCATCTCTCAGCCCACGTTGTAGTTTGTTTAATGCTCCTGGGAAGTTTACCAAGTTCAAACAAATTAAGTTTCGCGTGTTTTTGGCTAGTTTAGCATCTTCTTTTATGAAGACAGTGTTTCCATGTACCATTATCATTGCTCGAGCTATATTGTTGCCTGATTAAAATAACTAATGGATATTGCTCGTTATTTTGGTCTGAGATTATATTGAAATAGCTGGGTAGCTGTGGGGCCAGAATTCAGCAGGTGACCCAGAGGGTGGAGCCACAGAAGCAGAGACCTAAGTTAAGAACAGAGAAGGAGCAAGCAGGAGCAGACTGAGGAGCCTGAAAGACTTATTAAGTCAAAAGCTCAGTTTACACAACTAGATTTGGAAAAAGCTGCTCATCGCAATACAGGAGATTTAATACCCATAAAAAAGCTTAATATACTATTTCAACATCACAATATTATAGCTCCACTTCCTGTGACATAAGATAGAACTGCGGTCACTTACTTTATGCCTAGCATTCTGAGAAGTGCTACCAAAGACAAACTGTCAACAATTTCATATTCAGTGGAGGTAGCACCAATTATGTACAGATACAAGAGTGGCTATTTACCCCTCGGAGTATTTTCATCTCTCATAATTGTAATTATTTGCAAGCAGAATCCTAAATGGACGCTCAAAGAAGATAACCCTTGTCGAAACAAGATTGAATTTCTTGTGTAGGATGTCTATGACCCAGTAACTATCATAAACTGTGTTTACTTTATTAAGGTTGTTCTATTTAGGGAGTGTGATCCAACCATGCCCACTTCTGTCCAATGTACTCACATTAGAAGTACTATATATTATGATATGCTTATGGAAGTTAATAAAAACCTCAAATATACCAATGCCAGAGTTCAGTATGGATTTGAGTGTGTACATGACTTGCCCAATGAGAGTTCATTTCATCTATGCATACTAGAAAATGAGAAATCTACAAAAATGATGTGCTTGGAGAATCGAAGAAATACAAAAATTGTGTCACTAAAAAATGCCGAACAAATAATTTGGTTCCAAATGGTAAGAATATGATCATAAATTATATGTATATATTATATATATATTTTTTAATATGCTTTTATAATTATCTAAGATAGACAATACGGTATCTGATATGATTTAAACCAAGGGGTCTAAAGGTAGGCTATTGTACAGCTACTACTACTCAACGGTGTACAATTACATTTAAAGTAATAGATTTTAAATAAGAAGTTAGTATTTTAACTGATCAACTCAATTGGAGTCATTTTCTGTTTGTGATAAATGAGTGCATTGTCGTAACATTTTTAAGGATTTTTAGCATGACACAAACATAGTTTGAGATTGATCTACATGAGCAGAGATATTTTTCTCGATACTTTTGCAGTACAAATGTATTATAGTAACAATTAATTGGCAAGTTTAAAAGTTGTCACAAATAGAAATACACTCAAACTCACATTATCTAGACTCCCTACTAATATGTGGCACGAGGGTAAAGGGTACCACAATGAAGGACCAGCTGGTCAAGTACTATAAGCAGTACACACATTGTAATGAGTAAAAGGGTTCAGTTATTTACAATAGCTGGGACCCTAAAAGGTGTGCAAGTATGAATATGTATACAATGTAAGATAGTATAATTGCTGTTACAATTATGGTACTTGTTCTCCCTGAAGTTTTAAGTAAAAAATTAACTATTACAAAGTTTCCTAAAGTCACACAATTGTTGTAACTTTATAATATTAGCTATGTTTAACAAACACAAAATAGCCAAGAACTAAGCTGTAAAGGGAAGCTGTCCCGAGCTGCAGAACATCTATTTGTATTATATAAAATAAATAAATTGTTCCCAGGCCTAACCTGAGGCTTGTACAATAATGTCACTATTTTTACTTCCAATGTAATTTAGATTATCCCTTTACTATGAGCAATCTTGTTCTTCTAAAGTGGACTGACTCTAATAACAAGAAGCAAAGAATTCAAACAATCTCAGAACTTAGTCCCAAATGGAGTGACATCAGTGACCTACTTGGATTCAGTACTGCTCGAATTCAACAGATAAGACGAGACAATAGCGGAGTACAAGATCGTTGCAAAGAAGTCATGCATTTATGGCTAGACAATGAAGAAGGAGCATATCGTTATCCCACCACATGAGAATGTCTTATTGAATTATTAGAGGATATTGAATTATCAAGTTTAGCTTCAGACATTCGAGAGGTAGTGTGTCAAAGAACAGTATAAATAAACCTTTAGAATTACTCATTATGTGATTAAGTTGTGCTGAATGTGCACTAGTTCCTAACTATGCATTCTATTGATACTTAAAATTGTTTTGTACTGTGTTCATTAACTTATTTGGCAGTTTTCTTACACTGGTTGTATATTCCTCACACATTTGATTGGATTATGAATAATATTTAGTAGATATAATCATGCAATATTCATTGTATTGTGAAAAGAGATACAGTATTCTTGGAGTGTCCTTTCTTAGGGAACACTGTAGGTCAGACATGACAGGGAATTCATCTGTGTCAACACAAAATTTTTCATCTTAGTGAAGAACACCAACTGCTCCCAATCCTGCACCTGAGGCATCATTATGTATAGGGAAAACTTGTCTGGATTGTTTTGACTTTTTAGTTGTTTACCATTTTTGTTTGCAGAACAAAAAAAAACAAAATCAGTATAAAACTAACACTCCAACATTACTTTATTTCAAGATGCAATGCTTTTAACTTATTTTGAAAGTGAGATACATATACATCCACCATAATAAAAAATTAGTCTGAAAAATGCATTAATAATACTGACTAGACATTCACACTATATCTCAAAAGGAGAGCCTACATGATTATTTATTCAGATAATCAGTCTTGAACTTAAGCCTCACAATCAATATAATCAGAATATGCTTAAAATTATGGCACTCCTTATCTGAAATAAATGTTTTTCAGTCCTTTCTTAACTTGCAAGAGGTTTCATCTACATAGTGGTTCCATAACACAAGTTTAAGTGGAGCAGAATTTATAGATATTTCTTCAAAGAATCCTGTGTACAAGTTGACCACAGTTGAGAAAAGAACTTATGTTGAATTAACCGTGCAACCTGAAGAAGATGGGATGCTACAATTTCTTCTTGATTGGTTATTGAAGAGAGCGAGTGAGTATGATAGTTGGTGTACTTCCATAGTTTACTGATAACCTACACATCCAGAGAAATTATATACTTTACTTTAAGCCTCCTCTCTTACTATTCATGCTGTTCAGGTCTTGAGCCTCACTGAACAGGGAACAAGCACATGTCAGGATCGAACTCAGTATGTGTGCATGGTCTTGTACCTTACCATCACACTTAATGATATTCATGATTACAAACCTACTATACTACATGTCATTGGCACTCATGCAGTTATTAGGCTGTTCTTGCCAAAATCAATTAACTTCTGTGGGAGTTACGCCCCTAAACATGCTAAGAGGGAAATTGCAATGTGCTTGTTAGAGCGATAGTAGTGAAACTAACATGAGTGAAAACTTGAATAAAAGAAACACATACAACGAAGTACATCAAAGTAATAGTTGGTACTACAATGAAAGGCTCAAAAATACTTTCTAAGATACTGAGTAAACGAAACATTTGATTCATATTCCATACATAATTATTCACAGATTATGTAGAGAAAACGACATCATCAAAACAGCATTAATTTAGGTCCGGTAAGTTATTACAATTACATTTATACACTGAGTCATCCATTGTGTATAGTATAATATGCTGCCCAGTGATAAAATATATTATATAAATAAAACAACTATAGTATGTCCAAGTTGAGTTGGCCGCAAGAAAAACTTGAATAACTTTAGAACGGAAGCAGCTACGCATCCGGGGTTTGCACCATTGGAAAGCTCGCGCTGAAGCGGTTAAAAATATTCCCTCAGTAAACTCCAAAACCGGAGAGAAAGTGCTATTCCAAAACTCAATACAAAAGTCTATGGGAATAGAAAAAACCACAGGTTTCCCGCTCAAAACGCGCCCGCTTTTAGTCACGCGGTATGGCTCAATTTATCACGCGGACTGTCTTCATTAAGAATTTTGTAAACAATGAGTGGCTTCTTCTCAGATTGCTGTGTTTCTAGCTTTATATCACGATTAGCTTAGGTTGCGAGTGTGGAAACAGGATAGACTGAGTGTTCTGTTGTTGCAGAGGGTACAGGACCACCTGATAGGATGTTGGTATGATTATTTGTCTACCTGTTCAATAACAAATGCCATATAGCCAATATATTACAGTGATATAGCTATCATTTAGCTAGCAACTTGTAATACAGCCACACTGACGCTGTTTGCCGTTAAATTGTGAGCTTGTCAAAGCCGTGTTTATGCCAATTCCTTTTCTTCACTATTATAGATGCCGTTTATTGTAAGAATTAGGACCAACTCCGGCAGAACTCCACCTTCAACTCGGATCACAACTATTTTTTGTGTGTACTACTTAAATTCTATCATTTCATCAATTTTCATATACCTTATTATAAATAAATGACAAAATTGATAATTTTATTTAACATGAAAGTCTAGTAACTCTAGCTACAAGTTTACAGTGCTGTACTGCTGAATCCTGTGAACATCAGAATATTTCTTGGGACACAGTAGGTAGAATCCACTGATTTTAATCCTGTCTCTTTAGAAGAACTCCCACCAGTTTGCGTTTTCCATCTGCTGTACACTATCTGCGCATAAGAAACATAAATATCACGAAAACAGACGAGATGAGCTGTACAGCGCCCGAAAAACTCCATTAACTTCACTAAATTTCTTTCTTTCAATAGTTACAGTATTAATGCGCACCTGTGCTACCGCCCCTTTTTCACGTGCAACGTTGATGTTTGCGCGCTTAATTGACTTGGATTCACATGACTAAATTGCTTCCGGTAAAGTACTAAATGCATTCCTCAATTACCGCGCTTGCGGTCGTGCCAACTCAACTTGGACATACTATAGAAGGTTTGAGCAACGATCATTAAAGAACATCAGGAAGCTTGTAAGTGAGTTGATGAGAAGGTTTCAGCTATTGCTGAACATAGTTGGCAGCAGCATCACCTCATTAAATGGGAACTAGTAAGAGTTGTGACAGAGCCACTCAAAGAATTGTGAGTAGAAGGTCAATGAAGCACTATCCCTTCGGATGACACCAGATACCCACCAAGTTAACTGAGACAATATTGGTTTAGAGTAGATTCCTGGATTCTAGCTGTCTGTGCTGCATGCTAGTCCACCTTCAAGATTATGTTAACAAGTTAGAATTCACTCTATTTATTTGGGAGATTATATTATTATTTTTATTATTACCATGGAGAGTTTGATCTAATTGACCGCAGAAGAGAATTTCATCTAGAAGTTGAAACATGGTGTTAGTTTTGATTACACAATATTATTTTAGCATAAGAAAAATCACATGAGATTCCCACCTTGTTATCTAGTTTAGTCACTCTAGGAAGTGATTATTATGGCATGAGGTATACTTTTTGCATATTAATTAAAATATTTTCTTTATGAAGTACCTTTGACATTGATTCTTGTAAAAACTTGTTCAATTTGTAAAAAACAACATCAACCTTTACCGAAAATTTGAAGTTATAAAATTTCCTTCAGGGTAGTATTAAATTTGTGGTAGTATCAAGTCATAAAACATTTATTCTTACAGTTACTAGCACATGGTGAAAGGAGTCCATTTACAACCATAACAAAATCTGTAAGCTGTCTTGATAATTATTAGAGTATGCTTTTTTTTCCTGATCTAGGACAACTTTTGCTGTTGTAACTATTTTTGTCTAATTAGACTAACAAATAGATAATAATATTATTTTGAAATTAGTACATACTAGTTTTCTATATTATATATAAAAAGTAGTTTTCTAATTGGTGTGTATGGCACTCAGCTCCTATAGATTTTCTACACTTTCAGTGTTAAAAGATAAGAGGCATTATTATGAATACAATAAATTAATTTTGTAAAATAAATTTTTTGTAGATTTTCTTCAAGTTTTTAAAACATGGGTATTTTGCATAATATTGTCTAAAGATTGGCTGTGGCTGTACCTATATGGTATATATATTATATAAACAATGGTAAAGTTTAAAGAGATCATTAGGTGTCAACCCCCTGGAGGCTACTTAAAACGTCAACATTAGCACAGGGCTATCGTGTCGTAGAAAAGCCTTTGAAATAATCCCAGAAATAAAAACAATCGCAAAAGCTAAGGAGGCAAGAGGAGGGACAAGTTAAACTTAGCAGGGTCCATTTTCAATTATATTAGTGGTAGTTATTTATTAATTATTTTGGTTAAAGCATTGTTTGTCACAGCATATACACCTTACGTAATAGAATTGTCCTTACTTCAAAATTCGTCGTCCAATAGCCAAGATACTAAGCGAATACAATGTAATGCTTCATTCATTTACTAGAGCTCTGGTACAATAGATCATTTATAGTGGAGCATACTGTTTGGAAAAGTTGCTTTAATCAAAATATATTGTTCAATAGTCAAGTCAGGAAGCAGTAATCACTCTGTGATTCCCGAAATATATACTTCCTAATATATGTGACCGTCTACAGGAAAATCGGGCACAATGCGGCCCCGACGAAAAATTTTTTTTTGCACTTACAGACTCCTCGGCAAGCAGATATTAAGCTATCCAAGTTTTATCGCCGTAGCTTTAGCCATTCCCGCTATATATCGCCTAAACGTTCCCTTCGTTAGGCTTATTTAATACAATTTTAAGAACTAAATCGATCTTTTTGCGACGTCTACGCATGCCGCGTTGTGCCCGATTTTCCCGTAGACGGTCACATATGATGAATTCAGTTCAGTGAGTTGCTAACAGTATAAAATATTGTTTTATGAACCAACATTAAAGGAAAACAATAAAGAACATAATTAATACGAGGGTTTGTATTTACTTGTTTATTTGTAGCTAGCTTAGCAGTACATCTGTTATTAAAGTAAATCAGATTAAGTATATAGCATATATTTGTTATATTTTTATAAAGCTCTCAAACAGTTACAAAAACAACAACAACACAGCAGACTGTAAAAGGAACATGCATTAATTAATTTCGATTAATTATCCAAATATTAGCATTAGTAATTCACATGATACAATAGAAAATTCGTAATACTGTATTTTCAGATTGACGTTGATGCTCAATACAGCACTATACAAGATGTACAATGTGTATCCAGGGACTATTCAAAAGTTATGCGGCATTCACCCAGGTATTGTTTTGCATGATTTTCTTGACACTAGTGATTTTCTTTTAAATAATCTACTAAGTTTGAGTTGGCTTTCATTTATTTAGACATAATAGCAAATTAGAATTGCTGTCATGTAAGGAACAAGAATTAAAAAACAACTGTGATAAAGTCTGTTGTAGCAAAGATGATCAAATAAGTCCTGCAGGTAAATATTTTCCAAAAGATGGATAGTAGAATAAAATTTTGTTATTATTAAATCATGCACTTCAAACATGATTCATTTTGCTATAATTTCAGATCAATTATTGAATTTGGATAGTTTATTATTTAAACTGAATCTGATATCGTCCAACTTCAAATTACTGGAGCCTAGCTGGAATAAGTACAGATTTACTAGACCAGATAGAGTCCAGTGTAGTGGTTCCGTATGATGGACTAGTTGAAGTATGTGATGCATGGCTCAATGTGAAGATAATGGAGTTACACTGACTTGGAAAATGGTAGCTGATATCCTGGCAACAATGGGACACCAAGATCTGTCTTTTGACAATAACACCCCTAACAAGTTTGAAACATCTTTGTCTTGTAATATCATTTACTGAGTTCTATATATCTAATTAATATACATTAATACATACAGCTAAAATGACTGAAGTCTTAATAAAACATTATCCTAAAATCATATATTTTGTTTGCCATGTTATTTCAGATATTATTTTTTTGTGTTATATTGTTAAAAAGTTTTATTTTAATGCACAAGCCTGATTGTTCATACCTCCACCAACACACTCGATGCTGTTCTAGTTATAGAAATACAGAAATAACTTCATTTCTCCAATTTTTTTTATATTCCACTTGTGAGCTAACCAGGCCCCGATATTTCTTCCAGATTCGCTCTAAAATTAGTGAGCGGCTCCTTCGGCAGGTACTTTGTCCTTGTGTAGTAGTGGAGAAGCCCCTGTAAGTATACAATAGTAGTAATCGTGAATAGCAACCGTCAACAAAAAATTGCGTAGGCGGTGTGCGGCCGCCCTTAAATTGTTGACAAAAAACAAGTTAAAACCATAATATTTTTTGCAAGTTCAACAGATTCTATTATCTAATAATTCATTTGCATCATTGGAATTTAAGCAACATATTTTGTACAAAACGTAATGATCAATTTATAACTATTATTCTTGCTGACAATTGTAGTAATGACTTTGTCAACATACTGAAGATAAGACTATATTTTCATAAAGTGTAAAATTTGTTATTTTCAAAATTAAAGATGAGAGCGATTACCTATCAGTTCTTGGAAGTTACTGTAATCTGTATCAAAACTTACAGAATGAATTAATATAAATAGTGGATAGTAGTTTAGTAGCTTTAAGTCTTAGTTTTTCAGGATGCGAATACCGCATATAAGCCACTTATGTGCTGCACCAAACAATTATCTAGTTGAATTAAGAGAAGTAGTTGTAGGTAGTTTTTTACACACACAATGCACTACCTGAGACTCTAAACATGTGCCAAATATGCATGTACAAAAACCAATGAATCAATATCATGCATAAGATGATTGGTACATAATATTATAATTATATACATACATATAAATGGCTCTTAAAAGTAAAAGCATTTAAACTGTTTATAATTTTTAATGAACATAATTACATGTAGTATTTTTTTCCAATTATAAGATTTCAGGATTCATGCTTGCAATAATGAACTATGTGGTTTGTACTTGTGAATATTCACACATAACAAGCAAATTAAACAGATTTCAATATGACATATGAAAGACTTCTGAAGTTCAAGTATTACTAATACCTTACGCCTATTTAATATATTGTAGTATCAGTAACAGTTAAATATTATAAATAATGATGACTCCTCATTAATAGTCCCTACATTTGAGGAAGTAATGAATTCAGTTGCTAAAACTGTAAAAACATTAGAGCTTGTTGTCACTGGTGTATAAATGTAGACTCAAGTTGTAATAATGGGATGCTTAGAGAAATGCAATAATAATCACAATAACACATATCAACACTGATTTGTATTTACTAGTGAGATCAGCAAATAATTAAGTGGTATGGTAAAAAATTAGTTTACCACGCGAAGCAGCGCAAGAGCCAATCTGACATGAATGGAAGTGACAAGAAGTGTTACAGTCGATATGTCTGAAGTTCCTTAGCATTTATTAGCTATAACTTTATTAGCTTTCACCCCCCAAGCTTAATCCAGTGATGTTTGCACAATTCTGCAACAGTAAGGATGCATCGCTCTAAATAACATAAAAAAGTGCTTGTTAATGGCTTCATAACCCAAGGGCACCGCTTCTTGAAGTTCATTACTATTTTAGCTGGTTAGGTCATTCCCAAATCTGTACTAGTAATGAATGGGTGGGACACGTAATTGCGTTCTTTTACCCGCCTTCACCAATGAGCGTAAGTCTAGTCGGATGCTCTTAAGTTTTTTCACTCAAGAATTATTGTTATACCTCACTTCGCTGACGTTTTTTACTGAGAGAAACTGTAGCGTTAATGCAACAATTCCTAGTATTCCAGTTTGTGTTGTTTTCTTAAGATGCTACAGTTTAAATTACGTCATTTGTGCTTTCTAATATCGTTTCTGTATTATATTTCGGTATGTGTGGCTGGTCTCTATCAAGTGAACGAAACCAGGACTCTGTGTTATTCTGACGTAGCCGAATTTTTATGCTCACAACATCCACCTTATGTATACTGGATTGTCACTAATACTGCAACTGGAAATAGAACATTCTTAAGTTTTCACACAAATTTAGACCCAGTCAGGATGAAAACTACTACTGTTGACTCTACGATAGTAAAAGCTCAAGTAATGTCTAGCAATTCATCAATGGTTTTGAGTTTTTTAGAAATAGATGCTTCTATAACAGCCTCTATAACTTGCAACATTGAGATGATTATGTATCACCCAAGTAAGTATAGTCACCTTGTGTAATATTGAGGAATCTTTTGTGTGTAGCTATAAGGTAATAGTTTTTTTTTTGGGAGGACAACTTTGCTTATGGGATGGAAACTCTGTTTAGTGGGATTAAATTAGGCTCGTTAAAAATGATCAACAATTTTAAGTCATTTTACTTTAAGAAGTGGCGACTATGTATGTACATATAATATGTAACAATCATCTAATGCTATTATAATATTGATTCAGTGGCTTTTGTACATGCAAGTTGTGCACATGTTGTGAGTCACAGGTGGTACATTGTTCCTATCTTAATTCAACAAGATAAGGGTTTGGTGCAGCACAAAAGTGGCTTAGCTAAGCACATCCTAAAACTACAAGATTTAAAGCAGGTAAGAAGATTGACTGATGTAGCTGCTTAGCTACATGTAGAAGTGAAAGAAAAGATACAGAAAATACTGAATTGCTGAGGAGAAGGAGAGGTAGACAAAGGAGAAATGGATGACTCAAGTAAAAAGAGAGTTGGAGATGGAAAGCATGAATAATAATATCTTTTCTACTGCATACATAATTAGAAAAAATTAGTAAGTAAAGTGCCACAGAGTGACGGAGTACTTGCTTGTATATTAAATAACTTTTTTTTGTCAATAATAGTTAACATCATAATAGTACAGTAATGGCTGTGTTTAATACTGAACTGATATATGAAACTAAGTTCTATCTTATGCTCTATATGTTTCTGCATATTGAACAAAAGTTTTACAATTACAAGTCTAAAATATATAAAATATTCAAGCGTTTCTCTATTAGTAATTATTATGTGTGCTGTAATCTCATACGATTGTACCGCTTCAACCACACTGTAGAAAGTGAAGCAGGACAAAGGGATAGTATGACAGTGGCCAGCCTCTCAATTATCTAGAAAGGGCTGGAAGGTAATTATTTATATCTCCAGCAGAATAGCTTTACTCATTCAATGCATTTATAATCAATTTATCACTCTGAGATGAATATACTCAGCAAGTATCACATTTCATTTAAGTACACATGATTTAAAAAAACTAAGAACAATACATACTTTTTCTGAATTTTTTTTGATTTTATACATACCTATAGTTGACGTTAAGTTATTAAAACAGTATATTTTGGAATGGAAATGTGTACTTTTAAATATTTAACTGTACTGAATAGAAAAACTTGCTATTCACAAAGTATTACTCTTAAATATGAAAATACTATGATTGGTTCTACAAGTAATCAGAACAAGGTTTGCTCTGTCAGATCATGAATACTTCCTTAATTAGTTGAGAGGGCAAAACAGGAAGTGAGTGTAGTACTATAAGTAGGTTTTGATAGATCAAATTAGGTTAGGATTAGCTTTAAATGCAATGTGAGAATGTACTTTTTTTATACAGTAGCTTTAAGTTTGTCAGTTTGTGTAGCTGATTTGTATCAAGTGAATAAAACTAGAACACAGTGCTATGATGATGTAGCTGAGTTCATTTGCTCCTATCATAACTCTTTATTGATATGGACTGTTACAAGTATTACAAGTGGTGAAAAATCAGCTACTTTAAGCTTCAATTCTCAATTTAATATAAGGGAAAACATAAAGTATGCTTCAGTAGATTCTACTCAAGTAACAGCTGAGCTCATTTTTGGCAACTCTACATTCTCTTTAGCTCGTCTCACTATTAAAGCTAATCTTTCAGCAAGTATAATGTGCAATAAAGAAAACATTACGTATCATCACTTTGAAAGTAAGATAGTATACTATAAGTACCAAATACAATAATTTGTAGAAGTTAACATTATATCATTTGTTCTAAATACATGACACATATTATAACGAGATACCTATTAGTTATAATATTGTAATGAAATGGATAAATAGACTTTTACAGCTTAATATTGGAATCAATATTTTATGTACCGTTGCATTAGGCACTTTTGCAATATTAATATTTTTGTTTATTTTATCATTACATTATATAAATAGTGGCAGTGTCCAGTCTAGATTCTTCAGAACTTTTTCTAACCCCAATTACAAGTGGTTCCACCACTTATAGAGTTACATGGACACCATCCTACTACAACACTTCAAGATACATGATAACAGTTTATCCTCCTGAATCCTACACACAGGATGATCTCATCATCCACAACACTGATAACAGTACAGTACACAACATCACTATAGCACTGAATGACTGTCCACACTGGATATATTCTACTTTTATATTAGGTATTATTATTATTATTGAAGTTAAAGTCAAACATACTCTCAGTATTTTAAGCTGCTTATTGCTCATGTTTAATATTGTTTAATGTAATTACTTAATTTATCTACTTATTATTTATTAACAATATATGTGTATTTATCTAGAATGTAGTTTGGTAAACTCTCCTACCATACTTCTGTATAACATTACCACAAGTAAAGAAATGACCGTACGTTTATCTCATGATAATACAATCATACAATGTGCAAACGAGTCTTGGGGAATTGACTTCTGGAATGGTAAGTCAGAAGTAAGCAAACACAATGGTGTGGCTAAATTTATATATTCATTGCTTTATAAATGGATTCATTCTTTTTGTGGTAGTATATTTTTGTGTTGAAGTCAACAATCAATAAACTTAGGCTAAACAGAGTATTCATATTATTATTTTAATTTATAATGTGACAGTAATACATTGAGTATTGCATACAATTTAAACTAAATTTACATGAAAAATCATTTTTAGCCATTATAGCATGTTTCTGGATGAAATATAATTGTGTGTATTTAGTTATTACACTTTCAGATGCTTCTGTTACAACTCAGTCTGATGTTCTGAATTCTATGGGTATGTGTGAAGAATGCAAAAAAGGAAGTACTAAATACAAATTCAAGCCACTTATATGCAATAATACTGAGTGTTGCTGGGACATGTCTTCTGACCATCATTATTCATGTCATAATAATAGTAGTATTTACAATCACAATGAAGAGAAAAAGTATGTAAAAGTTAATATATTTTATATATATATAATAATAATTATCATCCTTTTTAATTCAAGTAAAATAAAAAATCAATCGTCTAGGTATGATTCATAATATTCACTACTAAAATAATGATCTTATTGATGAGTAAGTAAACTTCATTTTTCTTTTAGTTTTACTGAACAAAGTGGCCATACAAAGAGAGTAAGAGAGGTAAAATAATTTTTTATTGTATTATTGCTAAATGTCTTCATTAGAAATCTTCCCAACTAAAGCACTCACCAATTTTAACGAGCAAGGTAATGATATCATATTCTGTGAATAGGAATGAGGTAATGGGATTTCTATTCTACAGATTTTTTATTAATATATATTTCAGGTAAAAACTATAATTAAGCAGGGGTAGATCTGGGATTTGTTAAAAGTGGGGCCCTTTTCAAGAGGTGAAATATCTATAGCTACTGATGGAAAAATGTTAAATATATAGTATTTCCTATAAGACTATATTCTAATATTCATTCACACAATAATTAGCATTATAATGTGACTGTCCATAAAGAATAAACTGCTACAATAAAGAAGGAAAAATTATGACTCAGAGCATTACCAATTTACAAATTATTTATATCTAATCGTTTTTAGTAATTAATCTACTTGAAACATGCTTGTGGATAGATAGTTCAGAGGTCACCTCAACCACATTCACAACCGACAAGAATCCTTGTATACATGACTAATCTGAATCTTGATATGGTTACTGTTTATAATGGGAGTTGTTGATCTGCTTCTTGAAGGGCAACAGTGCTGGATCTGAAAGTATTTATTTCTTAAAGAAAGTGATATTGGAATCCTCAAATATAACTAGCTACCAATATAGAGGGTAGCTAGTTAACTCAAAGATTCATTTAAAAAGTCCCAAAGTTGGTCTCTCAAAGACTACATTAAATTGCTATTGTTAGTACAATAAAAACTAATTATAATTTTTTCCAAAAACTAGCTATCTCATTACGCTCATAATTACATTAATCATGCTAGCATATGCTAATATTTATGAAATCACTTATTACGCTCAAAATCATGCCAGCACATTTTGCCAATCCTCAGTGAATTGGTACACTTCATCATGAAGAAAAATAAAACTAATTTATTAGATAAAAATAAAGTACAAAGACATTTTAGCTAGTGGTGAAAGTATTGTTTGTATAATTTTAAAATTCAACCATGAAGAAAAAATGAATAAGCAACAACCACTAAATTCTGTCCAGAATAAATAAATGCTGGACTTGTTCTGCTTTGGCATACTAGGAACTTAGTCTGCCATATTGTATAAGGACACAAGTAGTAATAATTCTGACACAGCATATCAATAAGTAGAGGTGCCTTCAGAAGAAGATCATGATGATTAGAGTACAATGAAAAAACAATGACGAACGAAATGGAGGGGGGGGGGGCTCGTACGACACCAGTGGAACCACGCTAAATTCAACCCTGATTAAATGATTTTATTTATTTAGACAAAATACTATCAGATTGTATTGTTATGGATTAACTGATATTATAATATTTAAAATTTTATATGCATAGAATTCTGCATATGCCACAGTTCAGGTCAACATGCAAAAGGTACATCATAAAAAAAAAGGTTAATGAATGTATATTGTCCTATTTTATGATGATACAGTTTAAACAATGTCATATTATGCAGTGCTATTTAAGTGCAAACAAATTTGTGTGTTGATTCATGCTAAATTTAGATGGAAGTTGTTGCTGATAATTGTTTGACTGCTAATGACTCAGCCATTGATGGTAAGCCATTGACTCAGACTGTAATGCTTCACTACTTTAAGCAACTAAATTCACTTCTTTCTTAGGTATGTATGAGACTATTAACAATTGAAGATGAAGAAGTCATCGTAACTTAGCAATGATTTTAAACTTATTGAAATCCTTAAATGTCATACTTTATAGAATACTTATTCTCTTTCTGTTTCATGTCATCCATTGAAAATCATTACCGATATTTTTTGGCAAGTACAAGATTCTTGAGTACAGTGTGAGATAGTATAAACTCAATAAGGTGTGTTTATCGGTTTTGTAAATGACAAACTGATATTGATGTTGTTTACATCAATAACAATTGATGAATTAAAAATATGGCTGCAACAAATACAACAGAGTTGTCAGTTTCCCAACTTCAATTATTTGAAAATTTTCAGTCCAAACACCGAAAATGTAGTAATAGAATGTGGAGACACAAAAAATGCTTAACCATGCCTCTTCATAGGTGTTTTTATAATACAATTGTTACAGTCTCAATGTGTTGAGATAACTTCTGTAATTCATAATTTTTAATATGGATCTTTTTTATTACAAATTTTTTTTATGTAACTTTACTAATAGAATGCTTGATAAAAAGTGCAAAATAGAGTATTGTTAATTAATTTTTTTGTTATTTGTCAATGTAGTTACATTTTGAGTCCAGCATTTAAACATAGTTTTCCTTTCTGATAAGTATTTACCATTCTAAATTCAAACTAGCCCTTGCTATAACAAATAGAAACTCTTTTTATGGGGGTTGGCAGCTGCTCTCAGTTCTATATGTACTTGATGTATTATGTATATCTGGGTTTGATACAAAAATTTTGACCATAGCATCAGAGGGTGGGGCTATGTACTTCTTGAGAGGTGAACATATGCAGCGATTAAAAAAAAGGATTGACCAACAAAGCAGTTTATCTATTTAGTGTTTTTTAACGGTGAAACTTGGGAACAATATCCAGACATTTCCACCCATTGCCCATATTATTATTATTTGGGTGTTATTGGACAGCAAAAACTGGAATAAAACTATTTTGTTAACAATTCATTTCGAGTACATCAAATTTCACCTTATGTAATATGGAGGACGCTTTTGTATATAGCTAAATGCTGAGAAGTTTTTCTTTTGGGGGGACAACTTTGTTTAGGGGATGGAAACTCTGTTTAGTGGGGTGAACTCAGCTTAAGAAGATTGGGGGTGGGGAGAGAACACCCAGTGATTCCCCATTATGTATATAAATTATAATTATAAAAAAAGTGTGCCTTGCTATACACAACAGACTTTATACATTCACCCCCCCCCCCCAAGAAATTGTTTTCTGGTATGGCTTTGTTAATGTGTACTATTCATATTGATTTCCACTCAAGATTAGATGACAGTAAGAGTAATGTATATCAACCTTGCATTCTGTTATAATAACTGTCCATTTTAGAGTTGGTAAACTATACAGTGTATTTTGGGGTAGATTGTTCTATAGCTTCAGTTTCAGTAATATATTATCAAGTCAAATGAATAAAATAGGATGGTTTTCAACTGATACAATAACATGTTATTATAAGCGGTTCAAATATTTCTACTATATCAAATTTAAATTCAACACGAGAAAACATTTTAATATCTTGAACTTTCCAATATATGCAGGGTTGGAACAATATTTTAATATGAGCATAAAGCAACTACAAAATGAAGCAAGGGCACATTATACAATTAGCTGTGGTCTTATAGTAGTCATAATTGCTCACTAACCAGCAACACATATGTCAATATATGCTTAATAATATTGTATTTGATGTAATATCATGAGTTTATGATTTTTTATACAAACTGTATGAGCATATGATATCCTATATTTTTTACTGAGCAAAGGTTTGCAGTTGACTTGTACATCAACTTCACAAACATACTGTTAGCATAAATAATAATTCACTGGCTCATTAAGTTGTACTGTTTACATTTTATGGTCGAATAAAAATATATTTTGTATTGCTTGACATTTTGTCAATTGATGTATAGTGTAAATCGAGATCAGAATATACGCTTGGGTGACCATTGGTCTTACACACTATAGTATTTTATTGTCACATTTATAATGGCTGTTCTTTGCCAAGTTCATGCTACATCTATAAGGAAAAAAATAAAATCGTAAATACAGGCTCGATTATAGGCACTTGCTACTGTGATCAGTTCAATTATTGAATATCTCCAACTTCACTTATAAAAAAGCAGGATTGTGAGTAGACTGGTGAGTAAAACCATACTATCTGTGATATATTATAAATACATTATATAGAAATGAAATATACACCATCACTTTTCCCTGTTGCACTGGTATGTGTGGATAATTAATTGTGGATTCAGAAAAAAGTATTACTCATATTCATACAAATTCATACAATTTTCTAGATAGAAATATTGTGTGGAGTAGAAAAGTAAGGGTACAATAAAATAATGATGTTAACTTATAAATTTAGATAACATTCTTATAGTATTTCGTGATCAATGTAAAAAAGAAATTTATAATACTGAAGGCAGCAATATTGTATCACGTGTATAATTTTATAAATAAGCATGACTATTATTATGTTTTTATATCATCTCATCATCATCCAAGATTTTTATTAATTGAGGTTATGCTACACCTCCCGCAATATCTTAGTTATAAATGCAGGCATGTATCAGGTGATTTATATTGATGTAGGTAAGTGAAGGGTCACCTCCAAGCACATGCAAAGCTGTAATTGACCAAACTGGTAGCCTCCGCATACGAGTTCTGAATACTCAGTTCACTGAATAGAGGAAAACACTAGGTTTGTGAGTTGTTCTTATTCATTTCTTCTATCTGTGTCTGTGCTTTGTTGGTTGTCTGGATTATATCTAAACCTATAAAATACTAGCAAGTGGGGATGACATAGCTAAGGCATAACGGGAGGTGATTGGTGGCAGACTCCGAGGATAAAACCTGCGGAGACGTACGACTCTTTGGCGGGCAACCTCACATTAACCATGCCTCTTCATAGGTGTTTTTATAATACAATTTATACGGTCTGAACGTGTTGAGATAACTGATATTCTTCTGTAATTCAGAATTTTTCATATGAATTATTTTTATTACAAAGATTTTTAATGTAACTTCACTAATAGAATGCTTGATAAAAAGTGCAAAATAGTGTATTGTTAATTTTTTTTTTTCTCAATGAAGTTACATTATGAGTCCCACATTTAAACATAGCTTTCCTTTCTGAAGTATTTACTATTCCATATTCAAACTAGCCCTTGCCATAACAAATAGAAACTTTATTTATGGGGGTTGACAGCTGCTCTTAGTTTTATATGTACTTGATGTATATTATGTATATCTGGGTTTGATGCAAAAATTTTGACCATAGCATCAAAGGGTTGGGCTATGTACTTCTTGAGAGGTGAACATATGCAGCGATTAAAAAAGTGATTGACCAGCAAAGCAGTTTATCTATTTAGTGTTTTCAGTGAAACTTGTGAACAACATCCAGACTTTTTCACCCATAGTCCATATTATTATTTGGGTGTTATTGGACAGCAAAACCTGGAATAAAATTTTTTTGTCAACAATTCATTTTGAGTGCATCAAATTTCACCTTATGTAATATTGAGGACGCTTTTGTATGTAGCTAAATTCTGAGAAGTTTTTTCGTTTGGGGGGACAATTTTGTTTATGGGATGGAAACTCTATTTAGTGGGTTGAACTCAGCTTATGAAGTGTGGGGGGGGGAGGAGAACACAGTGTTCCCCCAGTCTGTATAAAACACACTGTATTTTAATGCATTTATATAAACAACTGTGTATGTATATAATACAATTATAATAAAAGTGTGCCTATGCTATACACAATGGACATTATACATTCACCCCCACCCAAGAAATTGTATTCTGGATACAACTCTGTTAATGTGCACTATTCATATTGATTTCAACTCAAGATTGGATGACAATGATAATCAATAAGAGTAATGTATATCAACCTTGCATTCTGTTATAATAACTGTCCATTTGATAGACTATACAGTGTATTTTGGGGTAGATTGTTCTATAGCTTCAGTTTCAGTAATAGATTATCAAGATATAGGAATAAAATAGGATGGTTCTAAACTGATACAATAACATGTTATTATAAGCTGTTCATATATTTCTACTATATCAATTTTAAATTCAGCACACGAAAACATTTTAATATCTTGAACTTTCCAATATATGCTAATATGAGCATAAAGCAACTACAAAATGAAGCAAGGGCACACTATACACTGTCTTATATAGTAGTCATAATTGCTCACTAACCAGCACATATGTCAATATAATAATTATTGTATTATGTAATACCATGGGTTCATGATTGATTATACAAACTTTATGAGCATAAGATAACCTATATTTTTTTCTGAGCAAAGTTTTGCAGTTGACTTGTACATCAACTTCACAAACATACTGTTAGCATAAATAATAATTCACAGGCTCATTCAGTTGTACTGTTTACATTTTATAGTAAAATAATAATATAATATTTTGTATTGCTTGACATTTGTCAATTCATGTATAGTGTAAATCGAGATCAGAATATACGCTTGGATGACCATTGGTCTTACACATTATAGTGTATTATTGTCACATTTATAAAGGCTGTTCTTTGCCAAGTTTTCAAGCTACACCAAAAAGAATAAAAATAAAATCTTAAATACAGGCTCAATTATAGGCACTTGCTACTGTGATCAGTTCAATTATAGAATATCTCCAACTTCACTTATAAAAAAGCAGGATTGTGAGTAGACTGGTGAGTAAAAGCCGATTTGGATGGCTTACCATCGATAGTTAAACAAAACTACCTGTGACATATTATACACACATTATATAGAAATGAAATAAACGCCATCACTTTTCCCTGTTGGATACAACTCGCACAATATTTTACTAATAAATTCAGGCTTGAATTGAGGAAAAACACTAGGTATTTTGCATTGAATAAAAATTGTGTTTTTTATTTTAGAAATGACTAATAGAATACGTATAATGACATTTAATTACATCTTTAGTTTTGGCTAGACTATCTTTAATGTCATGAATTCATGAACACACATAACAAGTGTACAAGTTATTAGTCAAGTTTACTTCCTCATGAAATTAATTCTTCCCTTTTTTGAGAACCTCTATTGTTTAAGTGTAACTAGTACTGTGAATGAACGAAGTGGTTGGTAAATTAGTAATCATTAAATTAGCTATTCGTTTTTTATATATGTAGGTATATCTCTGGATCAGTAGAGTTAATATAGTATCATTTCAGCTAATTGTGATATAAATTACAAATGATTTTTTAAACTATAGCACTTATAATGACATTCCATACAGGAGTGATTCTAATTTGTAGAGAAAGATGATAATTTTAATTTTTTATTAGTATAATCTTAGCAAGTTATGGTAATGATAGTTTTCAAAACAGTGTTAACTGAAAATGATCCATTACTGTTAATTACTAGCTTGGTCGTCAGACTTATATAATTTCTCTTAATTATTTCCTGACAATATCATTCAATAAGTCCAATAATTCATTCAATAAGTGGATTATGTAAGTACATTTCTTTTGTCTATTTCATAAGCATATTTAATGCAATTTTGTTGCTTTATCCTGTATATTTCACTTAGTTACATGTACTTTTTCAATCAATTTAATATATTCTGGTGTTCTACCCGGTAAATAATTATGTAAGGTTACATTTTTCATTTCCTCAAACAATTATCTTAAATAGGAAAACTATTTTTAATGCATGCTTTTTAAGTGTAACTTAAAATATTTTATTGAGCAGATCATAATAGCAGATATGTACTGGTTATTGCTTATTGTGATCTGTCCTTGTAGTACTTCTTTTGCTGCTCTGTACCAAGTGAACAGGACTAGCACTCTGTGTTACTCTGATGTAGCTGAGTTTGTATGCTCCCTACAGTCACCATTCGTATTATGGACAGTCACTAGTATCAGTAGTGGCCACAGCTCTCCAGTTTTAAGTTTCCATGTAGTGCATGCTCCAGAAGAAAGGATGAAATCTACTAGACTAGATACTACTGTTGTAAGAGCTCAACTAATTCATGGTAATTTATCCTTCACTTTGAGCAGCCTGACTATTGAAGCTACACTTTCTGCCACTATAGAATGCAATGGTGAGATCCTCACATATTACCCACTCAATAGTAAGTAAAGTGATGAGATGGAAAAAATACCAAATAATAATTCATATTACTTACATGATCAGTATTTCACAGGCTGGTTTTTCACAACCAGTTTTTATTTTGATTATGTACAAAATTAACCTTGAGAAATCATAGATGAAATATTTTATGTTTATTAAATTCATTACTGTAAAAGTAGAAACCTTTTTTGTGATCTGTCTTTGAGTGCAAGTTGAAGATATTTATTGTATCATTAAGCGAGTATTGTAACCTTCTATTGTACAGAACTTTAAGTCTGTCAGTTTATTATTAAGCAAGTATTTTAAGCTCCTATTGTACGGGACCATCACAATTGCAAGCATTGCCTTATTGAGATAATGATTATATGTATTGAAGAATTCACAATTGAATCATGAAATATTAAGTTAGAAAATAATATGTATTTAAAAAAATAATAACATGATGACTACAACATAGCTCTATGATTTTATTTTTTTAAATATTGGAATAAGTAGCTATTTTAATATTATATCACAATTTGTTGTATACACCAAAATGTAAATTGTCAAGGTAAAACTGTAGTTTGGTTGCAATATGGAGCTAAAGTTATTGCTATACATTTCAGCATATATCCCAGATAGATTTACTTTCAAGAAACAGCTATTGTTAATGCAAGCTCAAAGTGTTTTCATAAACTTGTGCATTGTTATTTGATTTGAGTTTAAGCACCATATGTTTGCTGAACAATTCACATGTACACACATTTTGGACTATAATGCACAAGTTTATGAAAACACACCAGTGACTACAAGTTTCATTGCTTTTATTGTTTTAACAACTGAAAATCTTTGTCATGAAATTTTGAAAATATGGTTCCATATAACATTATGTAGTTCACTACTGTATGCAAGAAAATTAAGGAAGTAAATAAAATATTACGGGCTATAATAAATAATTTGTTTAATGGTGCTGAATATGGAGTTAGTGCAAATCTTATATAGGTGTAATATGTAACAAATGTTTGTATAATTATAATCATAACAATTGATACATTTTTTTGGCGGTAACAAATAATTCAGAGTATTTCTTGCAGACAAGTTTAATTGCAGATAAATTCAACAAATAAAAGGGGAGTTTAAGAATGTAAAATAGATTATTGTTAATTAGTCATTATTATTGTATTATCCTCATAATTACAAAAAAGTGTTTTTGAAAACAAATATTATATTATTGTAATTAATGCATGAATTACAAATGAAGTACTAATATAAATTCTACATGAATTAATAGTAGTATTGTAGTTTAATAATACTATTATTGATACTTATCTCTGCTATAATCTCTGAATTATGACAATACAATTGAGAGTTAGATCACTTTACATAAATATCTGCTAGTTGAAGTTTGAAATAGTAAACAGATGATGTGCATCCCAGAACTATCAATATATTATAACATTCTAAACTAATGATACAATAATAACTAGATAAATAACAATTATCTCAAATAATTCAATTTTCTGAATATTAAATTGAAATAAATACACTAAAGAGAGAAATAAAAACTAGAATGTAATTTTCTAATTATGATATAGCCATTTCTATTAATTTTTCAAGATTATAAAACCCATAATTAAACATACATTTATACAATATAATTTGGCATATGTTTGAAATATTGTTTATAGCTAATTTTCAGTACTAATACATTGCACATCAAACTTAATGCACAGAAAATTGCTCCACAAGTACATACCAGATAGTAGAAATTTTATTATAAAACCATTATTGCAAGGATTTATCTGAAATCTTACAATATTGATTGAGGGAAATGTACCACATGTAACTATGCTCGTTAAAAATGATCAACAGTTTATATCATTTTGCTTTAAGAAGTGACAACAATGTATGTATATATATTATATGTAACAATCATCTAATGCTATTATAATCAATAATTGCTTGGAAAAACAAGAAGTGAGTGCAATACTATAGGTAGGTTTTATAGATGAAATAAGGTTAGACTTAGCTTTAAATGCAAAGTGATAATGTACTATTTTTATACAGTAGTTTTTAGTTTGTCAGTTTGTGTAGCTGATTTGTATCAAGTAAACAAAACTAGAACACAGTGCTATGATGATGTAGCTGAGTTTATTTGCTCCTATCATGACTCTTTATTGACATGGACTGTTACAAAGTATTGCAAGTGATGAAAGATCACTTACTTTAAGCTTCAATTCTCAATTTAATATAAGAGAATACATCAAGTACGCTACAGTAGATCTACTCAAGTAACAGCTGAGCTAATTCTTACATTCTCTTTAGCTCGTCTCACTATTAAAGCTAATATTTCAGCATCATGTGCAATACAGAAAGCATTATGTATCATAATTTTGAAAGTAAGATAGTATAGTATAAGTAGCAAATACAACAATTTGTGCAAGTTAAAATCATTATAAACATAAAAGACATTTGTTCTAAATACATGACACATACAACAGGATACCGGTTAGTTGTATATTGTAATGAAATTGATAAATAGACTTATACAGCATAATATTGAATCAATATCTTATGTACTATTGCATTAGGCACTGTTGCAATATTAATATTTTTAATTATTTAATCATTACATTATATAAAAAATGGCAGTGTCCAGATATGTTCCTTCAGAACTTTTTCTAAGCCCAACTACGAGAGGTTCCTCCAGTTATAGAGTAACATGGACACCATCCTACTACAATACTTCAAGATACATGATAATAGTTTATCCTCCTGAATCCTACTCACAGGAAGATCTCATTATCCACAACACTGATAACAGTACAGTACACAACATCACTATAGCACTCAATGACTGCCCACACAGGATATATTCTACTTTTTTATTAGGTACTTTATGCTGTATGTCTTTTATCTACTTATTATCATATTCATTACTAACTATTTGTACTGTATATGTGGAAATAATTTAGAGTGTAGTCTTGTAAACTCTCCTACTCTACTACTATATAATATTAACAATGGTAAAGGAATGACCGTACATTTATTACATAATAATACAATTATTCAATGTGGAAATAATTCATGGGAAGTTGAATTCTGGAATGATACACTTGCTACAAGATCCATTACCAGTAAGTCATTGAAGTTAGTATACACAAATTGTTGTGTCTAAAGTTACACTTTTAATGATTCCTAAACTGATTTAATTTCACTGTGGAAGTTTTATTTTGATATTTTAAAGGTTAGACTATTTATTTAGTAAAATTGTAATCATTATCTGGGGCTAAACGTAGGATTCATATTCTGAATTTGCTGATTAAATTAAAAATTTGCACTAAATACATTGAAAATAGCATATAATTCTAAACTAAATAAGCACATAAGTTAAACTAAAACACAAATGATTATAATTATTTTGTAGCCAATATAATACACTTCTAGATGAGATATAGCTATATGACAATGTGTGTACTTCAGGTATTAGATTTTCAGATGCTTCAGATGTACTTCAGTCTGACACACAAAATTATATGAGTATGAGGGAACAATACAAAAATGAGATACTAAATACATGTTCTAGCAACTTGCTCCCTCCCTATAATACTTGTAGGAAGTTATACTATAACTTGTACTTCCGATCAAGATAGTGCTAATGTTAACATTCCAGCTACGTCTACTGTTTCAGATGTGTCAACTTGGCAGCAATTAAGCTCTGAAGGATCTACAGCTACTTCTGATGATGCTCTACTGACTATCAATGATAATACTGAAGGACTAAATACATGTTCTAGCAACTTGCTCCCTATAATACTGAGTGTTGCTGTGACATGTTTTCTGACCATCATTATTCATGTCATAATAATAGTAGTATTTACAGTCATAATGAAGAGAAAAGGTAAGCATAAGTTCAAGTATTATTATAATGTTAACATTTTCTATACTTTTCTTTACTGGTCAATTTAGGTAAACTTAAGAATCAATTGTCTAGGTAAGATTCATAGTATTCTATATAATAAATTGAGAATATTTTTATTGATGGGTTAAATTTTTTTAATTTTTCATTTAGTTTTACTGAACACAGTGGTCATACAAAGGTAATGTGAGAAGATTATAATATATTATTATAATAATATGTCAGCTAAATCAACTTCATTCGTAATTTATAATTTTCTAGGAATCTTCCCAATCCAAGCACTCACAGATAGTGACGAGCCAGGTATGATATGATAGTGTGAACAGGAGGCAATGGTATTTTTTACAGCTAAGATAGTTGAATAGTTGTGTAATGCTGTTAAAAATATTTTTTGTCGATAGGCACTACTATGATAGCAATACATAATTATTTATAAAAAAATGTAGAGGGAGACTATATATTTTTAAGGCCTTTGACTGATAATTTGGTTACTAATTGTATAATGTTTATAAATTAACTGATTATTATATATTTTGTTTTACCTCAGGTAACAAAAACTATAATATACTGAACAATATTTAAATTGTTATTTTAATGACAAGAAAAATTACTATCCAGGTTGTATTATTATTGAATACTGATATTATAATATTTTTATAATTATAGAATGCTGCATATTCCACTGTTCAGGTCAATATGGAAAAGGTACATCATAATCGAAACAGTTAATAAATGTATCTTGTCCTTTTTGATAATGTTGGATAATTTTATACAGTTCTAATAAAGTGCAAATATATTGAATACTGATTCATGCTAACATTTGTATATTTAGAGGGAAAATGTTGCTGACAATTGTTTGAATGCCAATGACTCAGATAATGATGGTAAGCCATTGATTCAGATTGTAATGCTTCACTTATTTCAGATACTGAATTCACTTTTTTTCAGACACGTATGAGACTATTAACAACTGAAGAAAAAGAAGTCCTCATAGATTGATATGATATTTACAAACTGTATTAAAACAACTCTCACAAATATAATATTTTATTATTATGTTATATTCACTCTCAATTTCTGACTCATGATGCACATTGAAAATACTACCTATAATTTTAGTGATGTAAAGTATAAACTTTTTTTGTGATCAGTCTTTGAGAGCTATGGTGATCTTGTATACTCATGTTTTTTATAGGTGCTGCAAATTGAAGATGATTATTGTATTTTTAAGCAAGCATTTTAAGCTCCTGTTGTGTGGGACCATCACACACATTGCTTTATAGAAATATATGTATTGAAGAACTCATATCTGAATCATGAAATATTGTGTTAGAATAAGTATTAAAAAATAAGTAATAACATGATGACTACTACATAGCTCTCTGATTTATTTTCAAAATAATGGATTTAAGTAGCTAATTATAATATTATATGCAACTTGTTTTATACACCAACATGTAAATGGCGATAAGAGGTTCGGGTGCAATATGGAGCTAAAGTTATTGCTAAACAGTTCAGCAGATATCCCAGACAGATTTACTTTCAAGAAAGTATTCACTATTTCAAATTCTAAAGAGCTCTTGTTATTGCAAGCTCAAAGTGTTTTCATAAAATTATACGTTATTCTTTGATTTAAGTTTAAGCACCACATGTTTGACAAATTATTCCTGTACACACATTTTGGAATAGGTAGTTCTATAGTTTCATTTTCAGCATTTCAGTACACAAATAAGATAAATTAGATATTTTTGTAGGAATAATTGCAAAAGGAACTATCTCATACTGTTGGTACATAAGTAATTGAAAAATACTAAGTTAACACACAGTATAGCTATATAGCTTTTGTTTTAATTAGAGTGAATGTATAGTACTGGAAGGAGTACTCGTATTGTCAGATTATATTTTATTAGAGCATTGCAGTATTACATAATTTACAAAATATATCTTAATGTGAGTGTAAAACAAAATCCCAGTGAGATGAATAGCTGCACATCATATATAAATACATAAGCCAATAATAAATGTTGCATAAATTGTAATATTAGTTCATTTCATTTCATGATGTTTATACATGATGCTATGCGAACATAAAATTTGCTTTATTTCTCTACCAATTTTGATTGTAACATGTTCTAATGCACTCACAATTAAGAGAATTCTACACTGGCTCTGGTGTGAAATTCACACTCAAGTGATTATCATGGACCTTTACCAAACATTAATTATAATTACATTAATATGTGCACATCTACATATTTTGGTGTGACTATAGGTACACACTTAATTTGGTGTGAACTACACACCTTTTGGTTTACAATTTATTTATATATATATTTACACTGTAAACCAAAATGTATAGCTAAGAGATTAGTCTTAAGATAGTCATGCATGCCACCAATGCATTTAATTAAAATCATATTTTTTGAAAGTATCTTTCTTGTAGTATAGATATAAGCAAAATGTATTTTTACACGAAAATCACTCTAACATTTCACATTGGAAGTTGCTAGACTACTAATATTCACAATTTTACAGTCGTATTTTGCCAATACTATGAAATCAATCAGTTAAGTAGTGTATTATTTTGAGATGCATGGTTACTGAATAGGTATCATAGGCATGATTCACTTTCTGATTCATTCTTTTGTATATTGAAGTTTCACTTCCATAGCAACTGCACTACAAATAAATATGGCAATAGCTTAACTGAGATAGGCAAATGTCATTCTTTTATATGAAAAGGTCACAGTTCTAAAGTAACTAGAAACATCATGAATAATTTTTGGTAACTAGAAAGAAACCTTTGATATAAAGTCTTAAATATGAGCCTAAAATGTATGAAATTGTGAAAATTAACACAGGGTGAAAGAGTTTATTTACAACCATAACAAAATCCGTAAACTGTTTTAGTAAGAGACCAATTAATATTTGGTAGTTCCCTTTGTTTGGTCAAAACTGACAATTACACCTATGCTGTCCGCACAAGAATATTTAGTAGCACTGAATATATAACATACCTCCAGTCTGACATTAAGTTTCACCAAACAGTGTTTTGGTTTTTCTATTACATTTTTATTATTGTATGTATGTATATAGTATTGCAGAACCTTTCTTAAGCTAAAATGTCACCTAACTTTTGTAAGGTGACATTCTGTCAGGGGGCACTCTATTTTACTCCAGTATGTGCAGCTCATCTATACCAAGTGAATAGTACCAGAACACTCTGCTATTCAGATGTAGCGGAGTTTGTATGTTCTCAACATCAAGTCATTCTTGCTTGGAGAGTATCAAGTGCAACATCAACAACTCCATTGCTGTCATTTGTAACTCAGTCATCAGAGCAGATAAGTAAGAGAGGCTTCAATAGATTCTACTCCAGTGACAGCTAGAGTCATATTTAGTAACTCATCTTTTATTAATAGTAATTTGACTATTTCAGCTTCTTTATCTGTTACAATTGAGTGCAACTTACAGGCCATAACTTACCAACCTCTCAATAGTAAGTGCACATCATGTTTCTCTATTCTTGTTATTATAATATTGATAGCTTCTTAGGCTGCTCTCATAAATGTAGATGCCAATGTAAGACTAATGTTTGATTATGACTACAATGTTTGTGGAAAGACATAAATTCTAATTTCACTGTTAATTAGAGAAAAGTTGCTAATTATTTTGGAGTGCATTTTGCTAAGCAGTTATATATAAATAACTAATATATTATGAGTACTCTCTGATGCCATCAGAAGATATTTTAACTCCCACTATAAGTGGTAATTCAAGTTATACTGTTATCCTACTACCACTCTTCAAGATACATGATAACTGTTTATCCTCCTGAATCCTACACACAGGAAGATCTCATCATCCACAACACTGATAACAGTACAGTACACAACATCACCACTATGTCCTGCTTTCTTGTATTGATTTCTATTTGTATGCTCAGATTGCACTCTATTTAGTGACCTATACAGTGCCTAGCCAAATCATTGGAATCAAATACTGCATAGATTGTGCTCATGGTATAAATATCTCATTTTTCATTATATTGGTCTATTTTTCCAAATATATCACATATTATATATGGCCCATTTCTACCATAAAAGAACTGAAGTGATTTATTTTTAATATTAGATATGTGTCACAGAAAATAGAAGTAATTCTTTTACCTTAAGAGCATTGATTACTCTATCATCACTTAAAGTTCTACCTCACCCTATGATCAGGATTAGAGTGACCATTACATCATGAGCATTTGACTAACATCTTGTGCTATGATGAGTATAAAATAAAGCGACCCCTTACTCCATGGGCATTAGGGATTCTTAACCCAATTATTTTTAATGACCCCATACCCAATAGGCACTAGAGATATCTACGCTCTTAGTTTTAAATTGATCCTTGAGTCCTCACAGTATAAGCATTACTGATTCCTTATCCAATTTCATTAATGTGCTCCATTATTCCCTATAAGAGCATTAGTCTTATTCCTTGTTCAACAAGGAAACTGTGAGGCAAAATTGTATTATTACTCTTAACAAACTTGATGTTCGTGTAGAGATATATAATTTCTGTATTCAGACTAACTATTATTCTATTCAGAATATTTGCTGTAAGAGTCTCAATAACACCAACACAAGAATAACAAAATTTAACTAGTTCAATTTAGTCCTTTACAACAAAAAAAGGAGTAATATTGGAATGATTCTTCACTCTATCAGTGTTAGAAACCATTACAAATAAAAATTATTAAACCACGATATATTATTTTACATCAAATAAAATATCATTAAACATATAAATTATAGGATTGTGTGTAGTGGTAATAATGACTGTGATAAGAGAGCAACTAATGATATAATTGTGCCCTTACTTCATTTAATTGTTGGTTGATGCTCATATTAAAATATGTTTATCAAGCCGTGCTACACTGGGATGTTCAGGATATTAGCCAAATATATGGCTAGTTATTCTATTATAAAGCATTCACACTCGTTTAAAGTTTAAAGAACAATTATGATAGTATAGTCTGTCTAGATTGGATGACTGTCTTAAACAATTTTAACTTGCATTAAACTTAAAATGTAAAGAGCACAACTCATAGAGTTTATAAACAATTCATAATTTAAAATAAATCACTGACTGAAAAGAGTTCATTGACAGCCATAATAAAATTCGTAAACTGTGCTGATAATTAGAGTTGAAAAAATGTTTGCAAGGCTGTAGAGGTTATATATCAAGCTAGTTTTAAACTTATTATACACTATTTATGATTTTCTTATGGTTGTCAATGGACACTTTTCATGCAGTACATACTAATGCAAACAGTACGTTGTAATGTTGATATATACGTCCAATGCATAACTTTACTTAGTCAAAAGTGCTTGAAAATATTTCACTATCAAGGTATGTTAAAAAAAATAGAGAATATCTTATGCTCACATAACCTTGAATGTATAATAGGAGAGCAGCTTACTTAATTTTATTGTTATTTTATGCTCATATTAAAACAATTTAACCTGCATACACTGGGATACTCCAGATAAATCTAAATAATACAGCTACTTATTCTACTACTAAGTGTTCACTCTCATTTAAACAACGATTGTGACACAAAACGATATCCAATAAATTTTATAAGATGTTATTGTACCAGTTGAAAACCACTATATTTTTCTAATTATATCTTATCTTGATAATCTAATGCTGAAACTGAAGCTATGGAACAATCTATTCTAAAATACACTGCATGTGCATTGTTCATAAACTGTGCCTTGGACAGTTATGATGCCTATTGGAAAATGATAATAACTTACACTTATTTACAATTGCTGTAATCTAATCTTGAGTTGAAATAAAAATAATAAGTACAAATTGATATAAACACACTTTTGCTTGTAATAACAAAACCTACTGTGAATTTGAAATAGAAAATACTTTGTGAAAGTAACGCCATGTTCAACAATTGACTCATAACAATATTTGGAAACTATGTTAACAATGAAATATTATAATTATTTAAAATACTCACTTTATCACACTCTTTTTATTAGTTAAATACCGTGAAAATTCTCTTTGATGAAATTAAAAATGTACCATATAGCCTAAATTAAACGGTACTAATTTCAATGAATGACATGAACTAGACATTGAGATTCAACATAGCTATTACTATCATTATTATGAAGTAAGACATTAGTATATTTTAGTAAATAACAACACTGTCCTTGATGATGACATCTATTCTTCAGTTATTAATTGTCTCATACATATCTGAGAAAAAAGTGAATTTAATTTAGATAGCATTACAATCTCAGTCAATGGCTTACCATCGTCATTCAAGTCATTTGCAATCCAATGATTGTCAGCAGCAATTTCCCACTATATTTAGAAATGTTGGATAATTTGCTTAAATCAGCATTCAATATTTTTTTTGTACTTCAATAGAATTGCACAAAGTATAATTTAAAAAATGTACCTTAACTATAACCAAATTAATTCAATACTGTGTTCATTTATACCATTTGCCTGTTGGCCTGAACAGTGGCATATGCAGCATTCTGTGAATATAGAAAATTGCAATTATAATATCATCATTCAATAGTGACATAACCTGATAACTAATTGCCTTGTTAGCAAATGAAAGGATTTATATTTTGCTCAATATATAGATATTTTACCTGAAATCAGTCATCAACATACATCAGTCAAATGTCAATGCCTTCTACAACATGAAACTTTTAGATACATTATACAACTATTGGACAATCATTAGCACTAGAAGTACATTACTTCCTATCAATGTGATATGATATCATACCTCGCTTGTTAATATCTGTGAATGTTTTAACTGGGAGGATTCCTAAAAAATAGTGAATATATTTATTTTTTGCTAATGAAAACAATTATAAAAAATAATGATATTATTTGTCCTATTCTTACAACCTTTTTATTGCCACTGTGTTCAGCAAACCTGAAAGAAAAAATTACTGAGTAATAGTATTGTAATATTACTAAGTTGATTATAAGGAAATCTTACTGTGGTGATCGATTTTTAACTTTGCCTGAATTAAAAAATAATAATTGTTATATTATAATATTACATGAACTTCTGCTTACTTTTCCTCTTCATTGTGATTGTAAATACTACTATTATTATGACATGAATAATGATGGTCAGAAGACATGTCACAGCAACACTCAGTATTGTTGACAGAGAACGGCTAGAACATGTATCGTTGATAATCAGTGGAGCATCTGAAAACATTATACATTTTATATATTATAATATATTGTATATAATATAATATTGATAAAAATTTCACAATAACATTGGAAACATGTATTTCTTGTGTGTTTTAGTAGCAAAAGAAACATTATGAGTATGAATTATTCTTTTTGTCAAAGCACGTAGATACAACTTTATTAAATGTTTGAATTCAATACCGTAATAATAGTCCTGTAGATAAATTATATATGAATAGATATCACAAAAGGTACATTATGCTACGATTATTAGTTTTTGCTTCTTTCTACTACTTACTGGTAATTAATGTTGTAAATAGTGTTTCATCCCAAAAGTCTATTCCCCAAGTTTTATTTATGCATTGAATAATCTTATTATTATAATATGATAAATGTACAGTATTCACTTAGTGCTTGTAATGCTATAGGATAGCTATCGTTTCCTCGTGATTTCACTGATTTTTTTGCTACAAAATAAACATTAATTACTTAATCTGTCCTTCCACTGAATGTGACAATGCTTTACTATTTAGCTACGTTTGTCATTTATACTTTGACCTTTTTTTTTTTTTTTTACCCAAACAGTTGCCACGAGTATTAATATGGCATTGAAAATCTTTACTCTATATATGTAGTTTAAAACTCAACCGTTTTTTTAGTAACTGGAATATTAGGAGTTAAAATTTATCTACAACACTGTAGTTTTATGCAGCCTAACTAGGGAGGCTTGATTGGCATTTGTGCTCAAGCACACCACTAGTTATATGGTATGTAACCCAACAATATCATGATTACTTACATGATGTAACTATAATGCTAGCAGCATCAGAAGTAGCTGTAGATCCTTCAGAGCTCAATTGCTGCCAAGTTGACACATCTGAAGCAGTAGACATAGCTGGAATGTTAACATTAGCACTGTCTTGTTCAGAAGTACAACTGATAGTATAACTTCCTACATCATATCAATCGATATAGAATAAAGCAGTAGTTACATATTGTTCTGTTTTTTCTAAAAGCATAGCTCCCCATAACATTGTGGAGGAGTCCATAGAATGCACACGATGTTCAGCATCTCCCACTCTATTTATTCCATTGAAACCTGCCAGAAATGTTCCCCGTTTTCGCCATATGACTCTTTCACTACTGCTACGACAAACTAAAACATTTGTGGCATAATTATCTTGAAGAGAAACATCAATAGCATGACTTAATGTCACAGATCTATTTTGAATTTCAGACAAAGGATCCATCATAGAAACATCATACTGTATCGTGTATTGTTCATTAGAACCGAGGCATTGGACAACAGGCCTCCAGTCTGGTTGGCTTTGAGTGGCTACCATAGCAACACCCATGCATACTCTGTTGCCAGTATCATTCAATGATAAAATCATGGAAGTATATCGACTCCAACCATTCGTGTCATCTTGAAACGCAACATCACCAACTCTTGAGGATTCTTCAAAATGAACTAGCTCAGTATTTCCATCTACCAGCCACACCAGGTCTCCACCACAGATGCTACAGGAGTAATAGGAGTCATAATATGTCGAGTCATTAAATCGACGCTGAATTCCCAGAAAGCTAGCTCTACCAGCTTCATTAGAATGTAAGAGATCAACGAACGGCAGGGCAAAGTACAGAATCTAGTAGCATTAATGACAAGCACAATATAATCAGTCAAGCAAGAATACCACTCACATAAGTGAACAATAGATGCTTAGCTACTAAATAATATTTTTTAACATCCGTAGTACCTGTAGTAATAGTTCAAATTTATTGGTTCTGTGGAACCTTCATGATTTTTTTTTTTTTAAATTGAGAAAATATAATAAAATTTAAAGGCATATTGACTTGGTGACTGTGGAGTTTCAACTCTGAGACATTTGGATGGAAAAAACTATATAGTCACCTAATCAATGCATTACATTTTCAATATTCTTTTTCTCACTTTTTTAAAACATCACTGATGAAGGCTCCACAGATAGTGTGAAAGTTAAAGTAAATTTTATTTAGTAGCTATATATTTTGCATAATAAAAATGAATCTTTATGACATACTAGATACTTACTTTAATTGACATTTTCATGCATATGTAATACACTACTAGTTATAAAAAAAACTTTAAAAGTTCAGAACTTTCCATTTATCAACTTCAACAGTTCTGAAAGTTGTTAAACACATGGGACTTAGTTTGACTTTTGCCTTTCTTGATCCTCACTGTTTCAAGAAATCCTAAATTGCTTTTTTTTTTTTTAATTATTTTTTATTTATTCTCAATTTTTTTTTGTCAACGGAATTTAATTTACTTCTAGTGTTGCACTTTTGTACAATATTTTCCATGACTTTTCATTTTTGTATGTCACTCCAGTTGCATTAGCTATGCTTCCTACAACATCTTAGTCTCAACTGCTCAATTTTCAACATTCACATTACCTTTATCCACAACAGCTTCTAAAACAATTGCTGACAACAATAAATCTTTCCCTTTTTCAATGTTGTTGTTTTAGTTTCGTTAGTGTCTTTATTACTTGACTATACCGTTAAGTATAACTACTGTGCATAACTGATGATAATTTTTTTTGTGTACTCTCAGATATGCACAGCTACACAGCTATAGCTATACACTCCTTACAGGTGAAAGTCAGAATTGCTGAACCAGCTACAGCTAGGTACGAGGCTATTTACAACCCAATGACAATAACTCACGGTCACTGCTCTAGCCATTCGCATCTCCCACCAGATAACCCTGCACTTGTAGCTCGCTCCGTGTGTACGACTTCCAAAACTATATTTTATAGCTCAACCACACGTTAAATAAATACACGCACTTTTGGCTTATAAAGTGCGCATTGCTGTATCGCTACAGTGCACGTAATATGGAGTGTTGTGTAAATCTTAATTTTCATCGGATAAAAATATTAACTGTATAGTTATGGGATTATGTGTAGTGGTAATAATGACTGAGATAAGTGAAAGGTAACCTTTACATCTAATTTATTTCATTTGAAACTGAAGCTACAAAAAAATCTATTCTAAAATACACTATATATACGTGCATTATTTATGAATGTGTGTGGTAAAGTTTTGATGCAGAATGTAAGTTACAATAAATTACACGTATTGACAAGAAATGTATCTAATCTCAAGTTGAATCAATAAACATTTTATTAGTTTATAAAAACTACGTTATACTTGTAATGACAACTTCTAGATAGAATGTAATGACAACAGCTAGTTGGAATCTAAGATTATAAATACTCTATGTAAGTAAAGTTATGTTCAAAAAGCGACTCATACAAATATGTAATTGTATTAACAATTATATATAAAGTTATTTAAAATACTCAACTTTAGCACACTCGCCATTAGTTGATCACATGAAAATTCTCTGTAAATAAAATTAAGTGTTATTAACAATGTGAATTATTAGTTTATTAGAGACTTTTTTGTGTTTAACAAAGCAACAACTTATAATATCACTTAGCTAATTCATAAATATGTATAATTATTTACTTTTATGTTAAAAAATAATTTTTTTTCAAATATCATCTCAAGCTATGCTAAATCCTCATTTAATAATTCTCAGATTTTATATTCGCTTTTCTGAAACAATGAAACTTATGTATTATGGTAACTTCCTGTGAAGCAAGGGGATCAAGTTCATCATCTTTTTTTTTTAAACAAGAAGTATTATGATCATATAATTCAGCATAGTATTTAGAAGAATAAATCTTGGTATAGATAGTAAAAACTGGCCTTTGTTCTTTAGTGTCAATCCTGATAAAAGTATAACAATTAAATAAAATTAAAGCACAGTTTAAGTTTATATATCTATTTGTGTGGCCTAAGGAGTTCTTGCATTCCAACATAAGCAAGCTATTTTGAACTCTTGTGGTGAGATGTCACATTTAACTCTTTACCCTGATAAGCATGACAAGCAAAATCATCTGAGCTCTTAGGTAATTCTCACACTGCAAATTTTATTTGTCACAAATCTGCAGCAATAATATGCAAACTTTATTGTAGTTATTTTTGCCATTTCCTGTGTAATAAAGTTGGAGATATAGCTCACCATCATACACATGTAAGGGTCAGGTTAATGAAGAACCCATGAATACTGCTGACCACAAACAGGCTTGTGAAAGCAGCAGCACATGAACAAAGTGTATTGGTCCTGAAAGCTAGCAGTCTGCTGATAGCCACAGTTTTCAATTTGTAGCCTAAACACTTAGCAGCTGCCTGTTTGGTGTATAAGCTCACCTGGCCCATCCTCTGGAAGTCCTGACAGCAGACTTCTCAGACATAGAAGACAGTCTGCTTAAGGCACTCTCAAAGGTCCAGTAAGTTTGCAACTGGCAATATGGCTTCAGGCTACAAATATCTGCTCTCTCTAAGGGAAGCACAACTAGCCTGGTCATGGTCAGCCACCACCAGTGGTACTGTCAAGCCAGGACAAATAGTGGACTGTGTATAAGCATAATATGGGGAGGTCCAGGTTGGATATAAAGATCTAAATCAGCAGTCAGTTCCATAGCCTTCATTCACAGAATGTCACTAAATACTTGTCAGAAGTATTGGGATAAACAGCGAAATGCAGCTATACATGTGGTCAAAGGTAGAAGTGAATCATATAGCCAAGTGTGCTAGCTCACAACATAATGTATAATTATTGTCCCATAATCAAAGCTATTACTGTCACACTCAGCACTGGATGTACATTGCCATGACATCAACCATTGTGCAGGGCTTAGTTGTAACAATCACCTTAAGTTACAGTGACTACCCCTACTTAATAATTGCCATTGTAATATTTCAAGGGTGGTTTCAATAAGTGGTTTATTCCACATTAGATATCTTCACTCTGTAGTTAGTACTAGAGGAAGGGTAACTCACAGGTAAAGTTGGTTGTAGGGGCTACCCACATCCCCAGCTGATATTTTAGCAGCTTCTCTAACCCAGTTAGGCAGGGTAAAGAGCAGGGTACACCAGAGGAAGGTAGCTGTAAAGATGAGAAAATTGAAAAGTTTGGCAGGTTGCTATAACTACAGGGGTAATGAGCTTGCACAGTATAGCGTGAAATAACAACGTGAAATATCTTGAGTTATTTCAGGGTCATGTACCTAAAAATATCATGTGAAGATATCTAGGGTGGAATAAATAGAACTTATTACATGAGTCAGAGTGTGATATGGTAAAATATTTCAAGAGCAGGATAATGTATTTTCATGAGCTAAAGGAGAGTTAAAATAAAGCCTGAGAGTGAAATATCTAGCCATATCACTCTGATGAGGAATAAATATAATACCTTTGATATTTCAATGTTAAGAATACAATAAAAATAATGTTTGTAGCCTTGTCAGCAAGTTTATTTTCATCAATTATCACATTAAAAAAATAATGTAATGATATTAACTCCCATAGGTGTTCATCATCTCATTTAGGAAATCCATATGAATGTTTAATTAATCCAATTAGCTCATATAGTAGAGCAAATATGTGCATGCTTTTAGGGGTATTGTGACTTTTGTGATAGAAGCATGAAATTTTGCATGCTGATAGCCAACAACCTGAAGATGATTTTAGGCTATAGGGGCATCTCTGATTTGACCTTTTTTGACCTTTAGGTGCTAATTAGTATGCCGTAATTACTACAGTTGTAGTAATTTTTGAATTATTAAACTAAATAGTGCCATGTTAGGTATCATATGAAAGCTCATATTAAGAGGAATAATATAAAATTTGAATCAAAGTTATATCTATTTTCAATCAAAAGTTATGGTCGTTTAAGCAACTGTAAGTGATATACACATAGTATTCTGCACAGTAAAACTTGTCATAGCCAACTTGCTTTACGCAAAATGTGAAATCACTGACCGGAGTTATAGAAGATATGGGCAATCCTTTCACTGAGGACAGTAATGATCTTCATGTAGCAGAGAGGCAAACACATTACGGGAAATGAAGCAACAGTAACTAAACACTTGGATAGCAGCTGCAATTAACACCTGTACTTGCTTTTAAATAAGGCTTACAAGGAGTCAGTAGTAGAAGATGAAATCGAAGATAGAACATTTGAAAAGTGGTGTGGTGAAAAAGCTCAAAAATGCCCCCAGTTCCAGTTCTGGTCCATCATATTACAGTTGGAAATCTATGTACTGATCTTCGTAAGATCAATACTGAGGGAAATTTTGAACTCTATGTTCAAGCTCTTGCGAAGATCATCCCATGGTATTTTGCCTTGGACCACACTCACTATGCCAGGTGGACTCCAGTTCGCTTGCACGACATGATTTCACTGGAACAGAGCCATCCTAGCATCTATGCAGAATTTGCCAAGCGGAATTTTATAGTCAAGAAGTCGAAACGCTCATTTTCAGCCATTTCTATAGATCAAGCTCACGAGCAAAATAATGCCATTGTGAAAGGTGATGGTGGAGCTATTGGGCTCACAGAAAACTCTACAGCTCTGCATCGATGGATGGTCTCAGACCCTGAAATGGCACGTTTGATTGGAGAATTTCAGACATCTGATGAAAAGAAGAAATAAAGCACAGAAACCTGTCACCATGAACAAAAGCAGCACATACAGTCTGCATTTGCACGAGACATGCAATCACTAACTGAAGTGATTGAAGAATTGGGAAATCCATTCCTTGAGGATAGTGAGGATCTTCTGGTGGACAGCCGAAACATTGTAGACACAGCTCTGAGTGATACATTTAAAGACATTGAACAGCTTGGCCTAGACCAGTATGAAACCTATGTGGAAGAAAGATTAGTGAAGCAGACGAAGGCAATTGCTGACCCTATTAAACGAAACAATCTTCACCTCTTTAGCCGACCTCCAGTTCATAAGAAGTCCAGCAAGCAACTGCAACTTTTATCCCTGAAGAATAATTGTTCTCATTTTTCTAGGCTATATATTATAGCCTCTCAAACACGGAATGGAGATTTGGACGACTTCTTCAGTCACGAAAATCAGGCATGTCCACCGGTATTGGCAAAGATTGGTAGCATACGAGATGGGGACAAAGCAGAGTTGCTGTACTGCCTAGAAAAGCTTATTTCATTAGAAAAATCCATACCTAATCCTTCAGTGGAAGTTCTTATTCTTGATGGTGCTGCTATCGTTAATATGCTTAAACCAGTGAATTCAAAAACATTTCAGGACTATGCAAACAATGTGTTTTTGCCATACATTCAGTCTCAACTTCAACATGTTTTGAGACTGGATGTTGTATGGGATGTCTACAAGCCAGAAAGTTTGAAAGAAGATACTCGCAGCAAGAGAGGGAAAGGTATCAGAAGACGAGTGGAAGCATCAAGCATAGTTCCCCAAAATTGGCGAGCATTTCTGCGAATCAATGAAAACAAAACAGAGTTGTTTTCATTTCTGTCATCACAAGTTACAAGAATTGATAGTGGCAAAGCTATCATTGCCACATGCCTAACTGAAGTTCTCTGCAACAATCATCGGGATGTTTCAGGTTTGGCACCATGTACACACGAAGAAGCCGACACACGTATACTACTCCATCTGGAAGATGCTGTGAAACAGCAATACAACAAAGCGTTGATCCGAACTGTGGACACAGATGTTGTTGTACTAGCCATTTTATCAGCTTTAGTGGTTGGGAATATCTGAACTCTGGATTGCATTCGTAACAGTGAAACACTTCAGGTTCCTTCCAATACATGAGCTAGCTGATACTCTTGGTCCTCAAAAGTGTATTGCCTTACCCTTCTTTCATTCACTGGCAGGTTGTGACACAGTGTCTTTCTTTGGAAAAAGCAAAAAGACTGCATGGAATACTTGGAAGTCATATGATTCAGTCATTCCTGCATTTTGTGCATTAGCTAATACTCCAAGTGTACAGTGCATAGAGCAATGGCTACCTCTTCTGGAGCGATTTGTAGTCTTACTCTACGACTGCACGAGCAGTCTTGAGCATGTGAATGATTCCAGAAAAGAACTATTCACAAAGAAGGGTAGAGCAATTGACCGACTACCACCTACCCAAGCTGCTCTTATTCAGCACATCAAAAGGGCAGCGTATCAGGCTGGTTACTGCTGGGCCAAAGTGATGATTTCTGCCCCAGAAATGCCATCTCCGGTAGACTGGGGGTGGAAAAAGAAAAACCAAGGATGTGGATGGGAAGCACTCTAGACTACTCTACCAGAAGCCACAGAAGCATGTAGGGAGCTAATTCGTTGTGGATGCAAGAAAGAATGCAAGGGACGCTGCAAATGCCAAAAAGCAGCACTTCAATGCACCGCACTTTGTAACTGTGGAGGACAATGCAGTACTAACTTTTTCATTTTCAATATTATTACGAACAAAACCATTATTCTTGATAGTATGCTCCCTCTACAACACATATCAATATGAATTTAGGAAGAAACTGGTTAACTACTACCATGTATTCAACCTTCCTAAACAATTAATGCACAATAGCTGCAGGGCTATTTATATTATACCACATTGTAGTAAATGGTATTACTTCAAAAGGTCATACCTTCTGATTAAAAACAGATATGTCTTTGATTCAAAGTTAATTTTACTCCTCTTAATGTAAGCTTTCGTTTGATACTAAACGTGATATGGTTAAATTAAATGATTAAAAAATTACTGTAGACGTATAAAATTTGGCGCATTAATTAGCGCCCAAAGGTCAGAAAAGGTCAAATCATGGATGTCCCTATAGCTTAAAATCATCTGTAGGGTTTTCCCTATTAGCATGCAAAATTTCATGCTTCTATCACAAAAGGCACGATTTTTTCACATATCTGCTGTACTAACTATCATTTTTTATAAGATAAATTACAAAAACAGTAAAAAAAATTACAAATCTTTACATAATCTAACATTAATATTATATCACACACGTAATCACAAGCACCCTAAAAATATATTCAATTATCTTATTTGACTATCGAGAGTGTGTCTTGCATAATTCTCGTTATTGTTCTAATGTTGCGACTATATCCCTGGCAACTAAGTTAATCTTGAAATTAACCTAAAAGGAAAGTTTTATTTGTTGCTTATTGCATTTTTTGATCATCAATTTTTAGGTACACTGGTTGAAGTCAGGACGACTAGCACCTGTCCATCCATTGATGAAAAATAGAATTTGACAGCTAATATTTACAAGATTATGTCCTCCAATTATGGCGTTCCTACATTGGGACTGATAAAACAGATGCGATGTAAAATAATATTCTAGTTGCCAAGACTTTGCACTATACAAATATTGCAGTTTCAGTTTACATATGATTAGTTTATTAAGATTCCTGACCTTTGTTGACATGGCTGTATTAATAAGATATTCTTTTACATCGTGTTTGTTGACGTAGCACTGGTGGAAATTGTGCAACTAAACATACAGCACGTATAATTGTTTGTTACTCTCGTGTGTTTGCTAACTGAAATAGTTTTAGTTCATACTATAATGTGTTTACACCAATTGGCAAATTTAATAGTAATTAAATTCTAATTATTTTAGATTATTTCTTGTGCATTTCATGAGATACATCTTGACAGATGGTATAATTTTATTCTATAATTGAGTATAATTTTCACTGTGTAATTTCTGCAAGTAGTTATGGTTCGGATTTCTCCTTACATAGCTAAGTATCTGGTAGTCTACACTGCTTAATGTATAATAGAAATTGTCATAATTGTGCTGAATTTACCTTACAAAAAACGCTACTCTATGGAAAAGTAGGTTTGTAAGGGATCACTTTATTAATTTTGTCTCAATTTAATCTTTGACTTATTACCAGCCATTGTGCATATTAGACTAAATAGGATTGTGTGGCTAACAGGAAAACAATTATTTTGAATACCTTGTAGAGGTAACCTAGCTCAATCATAACAGTCATGATACTTATGTATCAATATATATATCATTCACTTATATCATATCTTTGTTCTGGAAGTGTGGGAATATACACATTTTTCCAACTGTAGATAAATAAATAAAACAAGCTCTCGTACATAGCAAAGTATTAGTCTGTTGTTATTATTTTTACTGCTCAGAAACTGAAAATTAGGAAAAAACAAAGAAAACAATATGGCTAAAAAATGTCAACAGACACAATGCTATCTTTAGATACATGACCAGTGAGATAACTATCGTTATCATATGGTGTTATTTCATGTCTATATGCAAGCTCATTACCCTAGTAGTTATAACAACTGGCCTGGCCAACCAGGTTAGAGCAGCTGCTAAAATATTAGCTTGGAGTATGGGGAGCTCCTAGGGAGTTTTAAGGCCAACTTTACACCAAAAGTTACCAACAAACTACTTTAGTGAAGGTATCTAGCATGGAATAAACCTCTTATTACACTGTTCAGAGTGATATGGCATGATACTTCACTCTCAGGCTTTATTTTCACTTGCCTCTGGCTCATGAAAATATATTAGCCTGCTCATGAAATATTTTGTCATATCCATATCACACTCTGACTCATGTAAGAAGTACTATATATATTATTATATATTATGCGATTGTTATACAAAATGCTTTAACTTTTTTATTGCAAATGACAGTGGGTATACAATGTATTAGCATTTAGTGTGATTATTCATTTATTAACTAATTTCTGATGAAATTGAGAAATATAACAAATGCTGTAAACAGTGATTAAAAGAAGTGGCTTAAAAAGTATATATTATATTATATGAATTTTATTGCAAATTCATTATGCACAATGAGTGCAGTTTTTATTTAGCTAGTTCTTTGAGAAATAATGTTTAAAAAATTTTGGGATTTTAACATTTTTAAAATATGCACAGGATGTCACATTAAAACAATTAAATTGTTGAGAAAACGTGAAATAATAATTGTTTTCTCATAGTCCAATAATAAATACTTAAAAAGCAATTTGTTACAAGTGTTGTAATGCACATGTCAGCCATTGAAGCATAAACAATCTCTTCCTATCTATCTACCTTAGTCACCATGACACACACGAAGTATTTAAAACATAAATTTAAAAATTGTATTAGATATTGTGATTATTCATATACAATAATTAAGTTATGTTATTTATAGCAACAAATGTTTGGAAACTCAACCCTACCACTGATGTTCCTATTGAATTTACTATTATGTATTACAATTAATGACATAATAACTTTCACGAATACCACAAATAATACACTCTTCACTAAACAAGTTATGATCTCCATTTTTTAGCTCAATTATAGAGGATAATGCCATATGCAGCCAATACCTCCATTCATATGACATCATAACTTCTTTTTTTAGGCCAATGAAAACATATATATATACAATTCTAATACCATTTAAGCATTTGGTCACTTTGTTAAGAATTAAAAAAAAACATGACGAAACATTGTTTTAATTATACAAAAATGTAAATAATTGAGAACCATTGTAACAACCTATGATTACAAACTATTAATTTCCTATGAAGGAACACTAAATTCACATTAATATCCATGATATTAATGTACACAATCGGTAAATACAATCCGTTTTCTTTACATGAGATTCACATTAAATTGCCATATTTGGTGACCTCAACACGAGTTTAAAATGGTTTTAGATTATAGCCAAAGCCAACTCCATTAGTCCAAACTTCCCTGTTATTGATGCTCAGTTTTTAAGCAATGTGTAAATATTTATTAGCTTCATATAACATCCTTCAGTTTGCAGTTGTGACAACTTGAACAAATATATAATGTACATATTCACAAGGAATACATTATTAATAATAAAATAGCTTGTTGAATACTCAATGTATTACCACTTAAGTACGTGGATAATTTTTTCAACAATCTATAAGGTTAGTAGAATTATTTTTTTATGAGCTAAAAAAAAGGGGGAAATGTTTTAGATACTGTATTAGAAACAGTACATTATTATCTGTTTTCTGATTAATTTATTTGTTATTGGCTGATTCACTGTCACTTTTGTGTCCAATAAAATAATTACCATGTAAACATCTACACTGCTGCTATTTTTAACTATTATAACTATATTACTTGACTATCAGTAATAATGATAAACTACTGAATAATAAGTGATCAACAGTCTTGTATTCATGAAATTGCATTGATATTATGTGTTATTGAAACCTTATCAAGCACACTGAAATAGAATGATACTTTAACCTGACAACACAATCTATAAGAGCACTGTTGTGCAAAATTTTACAAGTTTTGTACACATGATAACTTCCCAAAGTTTTACTTCTTGAGTATGGTGTTTACTCCTCATATAGAAATGAACCACAATATACTATATTAAGTGACATGAGAGTCATGATTAATGATAGAAAAAGTTTAAATATGGGTACATTGTATGTAGTAAAAATTTCATTGTATATAAGTTGAGGTCACAAAATTCACCTTTCATGGCATATTAATTTTCATAGTTATTTCTTGACAATTCGTTTTATTATATGGCTCTTCATATTTCATTTTTGAGAGTTGCATGATTGACCTTCTGATGTTAGACATGCAGGTCGCTTCAATTTCATTATAGACTTAAACATTCTTATGTAATGTAAACTAGTAAAGAGAACCTAAAATCCCCAAATTTAGACCAACATCAAGGCTAATAACACTGGAATTTGGGACCCCAGAACTACTTTAGAGCAATGAGTCACATATGTTTTAAGATCTTGTCCAAATGGTGTTTGAACTACAAACATGTTTGTCTAGGTTGGTTTGTGTAAAGAAAAATCAAACAGTTTATATGTGAGTTTTGCCTTCTCTAGAAAGTTTTGTAGCTATGCACTGTTCACATCATATGGAAGGTGTACTTCTCTTCTTGATTAAAGAATGATTGGTCGGTCAGTTAACAATAATTATAGACACTGAAGTATACTTATGCTTATGTAATACAGCGTAGGAAGAACAAACCATTATAATTTTTTTTGTGTTACTGTGGTATATTATGCCTATTAATGGTATCATTGGTATTTAATTAATGAGATCATGTATATTACATCCTGTATTAATACACTTTTTGTATCATTCCCTATCCAATGAGTTGTGTACAATTACAGGATTGATTCAGATGTTTTACATTATAATTAGTTTACACCAATAGCAAAAATACTATTTACAGAGTATACTAACTACATTGTCTGTTGGTATTCTGTTCAAGTAGATTATACAAAACACTTCATTTTATATGGTAGCTAGTTGTAACTTCTGACAAAAGTAGCTATATTACAGTACACATTTAGCTATATAGAAAGAATTTTTTTTGTAATGTATAAACAACTTCATGAGTTTTTCAAAACTGATCACTGGAGACTACTCATGTAAGGATGAGTATGTACAAAAATTTGAATTGTATTTTTTAAGGGATTGCTGTATGTTTGTTAAGAAGTATCACATACTTAGCCATTATCATAACTATATTATAGGAAGAAGGAAAAACTGAACAAAATCATACATATTATAGCTTAATTTATGCTGCAACAAATCCACAAGAGCTAAACTAACAATAATATAATAAATTGTGATTTTTTTTAGAGTACTACACATGTACCATAAATACACTAAACATTAATAATAAATTAACACAAAAAATGTAAGTGAATCATTGTCATGAAGATCAGACTTAGTTCTATTGCACACTTTCATAAAGTGGAACTGGACTAGACTGTGATACAGTGGAATGATATTTTTTCTTAACGATGTCATATGACAGATTAGTCTCACAGGTGAAGTCATCAGTTGGTGGAGTAGAAATGACATTAACTACACCATATGATACATTGTTGTCATACTGAAGACAAATCTAAATATAACGTGAAAGCATATCACTAATTATTTATTATTATTTTCTCTCCTTCTAATTTTATACACCGATTTAATAAATTTAGAGTTCATTTATATTTTAATATAGATATTTTTGACAAATAAGTTATAAGTTACAATAACTGAATATCGGCTCATTAAAATTCACATATTTTTGGATTCCTATTTAATTTATTTCTACTTCTATTTAAATAAAGTACAATGTATTTTAACATTTTTTCTTTATAATGCACTTAGGCATACCTTGTAGAAAATCAATGATATTAAAGAACTCTATTGTATTTTATGGACACGTGTAGCTATACTTTTTTTTTTTACATACGTACATCAGTAGCTTTTGTTTTCCTTGCATCAGATCTTCATACAAGTAAATTTTTATAAATTATTAACATATAAATTTGTTGTATACTTACTTTCCTCTTGTTCTACATGGAAACTTATCTATTGACAACACAATCATTTATGTAATAATAATTCTTGTCATACCATTGTATCTTACCATTTCTGATTAGAAGTACAAAAGTGACAACAACCACTACCATGACTACAATCATGAAAAAAGGCACCAATACTCCAACTGTTACAGGTGTAATTAATATGTTATTATTATCAATTGTGAGTAAACTGAAACTTGTAGTTTCGGCCCCTACGTAAAAACATTGATAATAGTTACCACAAAAATGTTTTTTTCTTCCTGACCTGTTATAGGTGAGCATAAAAATATGAAATGAATATACAATTGTTGCATTGAAATCACATCTTCTCCATTAATATCAGTGACAGTGAGGTTATATTGTGTATTTACATCAACACTCAATACCTTGAAATTCTTTCCTATTATAGAACCATTGATAGTACTATCAGTGGATGATAATTGATAGGAACATCCACTATAATTACATCCTATGATATAGTCGCATGATATGTTATATATTCCAGTCATCATTGTAGAACAAACATTAACTCTTGCAATATTATTTGTACCTAATGCCAAATAATTGTTAAAAATGAAACGTGAGATCGAGCAATTTTTAATTAACTCACAAAATTGCTGAGATACAGAGAATGCTATTCCTAAGCTGTTGTTAGATACAATAGTTAAGTTGTAAACAGATTTTAAATTTAAACCTGAAATTGTAACCGTTGGCACTGAATTAATTACAGCAAATTCATATGACATTGTAGGCAGAGTAGCATTTTGACTTTGAAGCAAAACAAACATCAAATTGCTATCTTCTACTTCACAATTTGACATCTAAACAATAACAGAGCAATTATAATCAGCTACTATTCTATAATATTGTACACAATTACCTGTATTGTCAAATTTAGTGAGTAAGAGTCACCAACTCTAAATAATGAATATTCAATATTTGTAGAAGGTATGTAAGGTAGAGTCTTGTTTATACATGAAGGTGGACTTTGTCCTACTATATTAGTAGCTGTGATACACATGGTAAAGGGATCACATGACCTCACTCCTTCCAGTGTGAAGTTATAGGAGTCTGTATTAGTCACATACACGGTGATGTCATTCAATTGACTGGGACTCAAGAATGTGAGAGTAATAGTGAAATTAACAGATACCGTAGGAATGATTCTATAATCCCATGATGTCATCAATGAAGAGCTTTTCAGGAATAAATTCAATTTACTTGGAGAATATGGGATGCCTGTCAGTAATATACAAAATTTATCTATAATATTTTGAATTTTATTGACGAGTTATGGGGTCAAAGGTGACAAAAGATGAGTCAAAAATAATTTTGTCTTCCCTCAACAACTTTAATATCTAGCTGTAAAATTATCCTTAAGTTTAAAATAATAGCACTGTGAGTCCTAATCATAGATGATTTTTATTCCTATTTTTATGCAATGCTCAGTTAGTGTATATTCACTTTATCTTATCCAATTATTGATAATAATTCATATCTATTTCCTTAGCAAAAAAGCTACACTGAACTGCTAGAGTAGTACCTTAATTGAATGCTAACATGGAACTGTTTATAGTCAGACTGACTAATCAAACTCTGAACTTTAGAATTACATAAGTGTTTAGGAAAAACTAGAAATATAGCTTTATTAGAAAGGTGTATACAGTCAGTGTTAGCTAATTAAGTTTTAATAATGGTAATGAGGCTACATAACAAAATTGTATGTGAACGTATTGTACAGTACTGGATTTCCTAAAAATTATTATGAAGGAATTATGTCAAAGCAATTTGAAAGCAGTAATAATTAATAAACCAACATCATGTGTATCATATGTGTGTTATAAATTATAATATTACTAGGCTCCGTAATAGCTATGAAAAGCTTCTAAAAAGTTCATAATATTACACAGAAAATCGTATTTGAATAGTATTATGAATTTGAATTTTGTAGTTTAATTTCATAATTCCTGGTCAGTGTTCAAGTTTTAAGTAATGTTATTTATTAATAATAATATTATTATAAAATTGTTATCAAAGTAATGTTTCAGAGGGGATGAACGAAGTATCATTTGTTTCCTTCACTTATTGACTTTTTTTGGAAAGAGGTTCAGATATCTTATATAATTTCTAGAAATCATTAAAAATTAAAAAAAATAATTGTTCCATTACATAATTTACCTCAAGATCACACTAGTTTGTACCATTATACAAAATATATATAAATATAAACATGACTCAACTTAAAAACTGTTCAATACATTATTAACAAAATAGCTAATTTATGGATTTGCCAATATAATATAGAACAACAAAATAAACATAATAATAAGAAATTTTTCTCTTTTAACAGCCAATGTTTTTAATTATAAAGTTAATTAATTAATTATTTAATTATTAGTTCAACCTCAGTTGACCCCTGAGAGGACTTCAGCAAGGAGTCAAAACATCGGGTTAAGTTATAATTAAAAATACTAGCTGTTTAAGAGAAAAATTTCCCATTATTATAATTAGTTCAGCCGAGAAAGACTGATTCATTAACAAAATAATCATAAAATGTAATGTAGAAGTTGTTTCTAATGAAAGAATTCATTGCCTACATTATTTCAATAGTCAATAACAAGAAAGTATATGTATAAAAAACTCTAAGGTAATTTATAATGCTTTTAGTAGCTTGCAATAATATATATATATTATAATGTATATATAACATAGGGCTTCTTCTCCTTAAACTTTTAGGCATGCTCTCTAACATGGACTTTTTTAAACACGGACTTCCTATGAATAGTATGCCTAAAAAATTATTAATGAGTAATAAATAAATTTTAAATATAGCTAGATCAAAACTTTCTAACTAACAGGTGTCTAAAGTGAAGCAAAAGAAAAATGTGAAAAAATCTGAGTTGTCACCAGGATCGAACCGTGGACAACTAAAGATTTTTTTCAATTTTGCCTTTGCTTCTCTTTAGACCCCTTTAAGTGAAAAAGTTTCAATCTAGTTTTTATAAAGGGTCAAAACTTGATAATTATTTTATAAATGCACGTAATTTCTCACCATAAATAGTCACATTTATAGTACATGGAACTAGGGCAAAACCCACAGTAATGAAGCAACTCAATCCTGTCACTGCTGTCTCTGTTGTGTTTACTGTTATTAATAATGTATTAGTAACTCCATTTACATAACTTCCAGTAATACCAGGAATTGTAGATTCTTGTGCTGGTTCAAAGACCAGTAGAGTTCTATCATTCAGAATAATGCCATAAGAAGCTATAGCCTTGTTTCCTTCCACATGACGACATGTTACATTCCTCTGTGTGTTGATGGGAATATATAGTGGTCCAGTTGGAGTAATCTCAACTAAAAACAACAGCAACACCAATAAATAGTATATCAAGTGTGAACTTCAATTGTTGCTAATTGTCCTGAGCCTCTATAGAAAAGTCATTGTTCACTTAGTGGTTCTGCATCAAACACTTACCACCACACAGATAGAAATGGCCATCGCGCAATTTATTGCTGAGTGTGCAATAAATAGTATATTAAGTGTGAACTTCAATTGTTGCAATATTTTATGATTGAGCCAGTACAGAAATGGCCATTGCTCAAGGTTCTGTGTCAGATAGCACCTTCCACATGATATGTGACATTCCTATGTGTGAATGGGAATATTATAATAGTGGTCCAGTTGGAGTAATACTGACTAGATTGTTATACTTTACGTACTTAAACATTTTGTTTGTAAAACTGCATGACAAATTGTTTTTTACAAAAATTACATTCTCACTTAATCTATAACATTAAAATGTATACTTTTATAATTATTAATTTTAGAATTATTTTATATTTTTCCTTTTTTTTCGGACCCCTGTAGGTGAGAAAGTTTCAATCTACTTTTATAATAGTTACATACTTCAAATTTTTATCTACAAGTAGAAATTCCAGAAAAAAGCACTAAAGAGTTTACCAGAAGTGACATTTTAAGCTCTATAATTGTATTCATTACTGATAAATAAAAGAATGATTTCATTTATTGTTGGTAAGCAAAATAATGAGACACTAACACTATTAATATCTACTAGTTGTAAATTTTTTTTTATAAATCTTGAAAATAATCAATATCTTTCAGAACAAAAATTTGGTTTTAAAATTCCTTGTTTCCATATCTTTAGAGTAACCCTAAATTTATTATTTTTTACATTTTATGAAATATTGTTTTTTTAAAACTAAGTTTTCACTCTATTTTTACCATCCTTGCTATAGTCACTATTCATCTTTCTTAGTTTCAACTGCCTACTTAGCATCTAAAACAATTGTATACTTCTGAAAAGATATATGCCAAGCATTTATTGTTTTCTCCAATAGCCACTGCAAAGAAGACATAGCACTTGCCCTGCACTACCAACAAACAAGTCAGCGTTAAAAGAATAAGACGTGACACTTGTTCAGTAGCGTCGAAATTCGGAAGGCTAGGATGCTTTTTGGTGAAACTACTGTATGTATGAGTCACATAAGGAATAAAACAGAAGTAGCCCCAGATATGCTTACAGTTTTCTCTAGGCTGGTTAAAAAAATAAAAAAGCTATTGTATAGAGAAAAGTGATTTATTTTTTATTTTTATAATGTATTTGCAATAATATGTCATTAGAGACTTCACAAGACAACTAGCTAATTACTTTTTTTTTTACCAGTGTTGAATGAAACCAAATGTAAAGAAAAGTGAATCTAGTATTATTCATATATGGAGAAGGGATAATCAACCCTAAATAAGAGAGTGCTACCTAAATTCTGTTACAAAAACAATAAAGGTTGGTGTACATAATAAAATTGTAGCTTATTAGTCAGATTTTAAAACTATTGCGAAGTTATATCAACTACATCTGTAAGCCAGCCAATACCTTAGTAGTAATAGCCAATTAATTTATTACATGCACTTAATATGAGACTTATGTCTTATGTGTGTATTATGTATCGATTATTAGTATATCAGTTTGAGAGAATTACTCAATAATTTATATTGCCCAATAACTCACACTTGAAAAAACACAATGTAGTATATTAAGTATAGTCATTAATAAAGTTTGTTAGCCACTTTATATATATTCATTGATTTTGTGTAAATAACAATTTGTGAATTTTTTCTGTAATGCACCAGTCATATTAACAATCTAAACTAACTGGATTATAATGGTAGTCATTTGTTGTAATTTATTATGTTGCATTGACAAACCATTGAATAGTGATTAACTGCAATTTTGTAACTCCTTGTTGAGCACATTGGCAATAACATTCACATGTACAGAACTAGCATGTACAATTTCGTAAAAAGCTCAGTCACACTTATACTTGTTTCTATATAACATTTGGAAAGAAAGACATTATTTATGCTCACAGAGACTGTTGGTAAGTCATTATCACAAGTATGCAATGAAACGACTATCCAGCTAAAACTATTATTTTCTTTACTATTTACCTTGTCCTTTACTTTCTTTAACACACCAACTAATAGCGAAAGTGAGAAAAAGTGACACCCGCATCGGACCAATTTGTCAGAGAGTTCAGACAGTAGAGTGTGTAGCTAGTATAGCAACGACTTCAGTAGAGAGCTAATAAGGCTGGAATGCTGTACGGACAGTGGGCGATGCTGAATGCTCGACTTGCATTGACTCATCCCTCCCCCTTCCGCTTATCTAAACACTTCCCCTCTATCTAATCCTAAGTGATTAATAACTAAAAAAAAAGGGTGGAATAGTGAAGGCGGCGCAGGTTTTAAGGCGAAAGTAGAAAGAGAAAGCAAATATGCTATTAATTGTAACTAAATGGGATGGTATTGACGAGTAAAGGCAGCGTAAGTTTAAAACAGGTGGGCGACAGTACAATAGCAATAATTGTTCACATATTGAAATTTTTTTTTTCTTGATTGAAGACTGCTGGGTCAGGTAAAATAATATAGACACAGAAGTATACTTATGCTTATGTAATCAATCCAACATACACTAAAAACACTAACATCAAATAAAGTTTAGCAGTGCTATTATACATAATAACGTATGAATTATAATTCATTTTATTACTAGCTATGACAATCAGCTTAATTCAGTGCGTAAAACCAGCACATTATTATTAAGAATTATAATAGAATTTTTTATCCATGACAAACAGTTTCACTCAATTGACTCTGCATCAAAACATAAATTTTATACATGACAAGCTAATTTGTTCCTCTATTTCTGCTGTCTTTTGATTAAATAATTGTTTCATAATGTCGTATTGCATTTTTACAGTCTGGCAGTAACTACTTTCACACTCAATTGTAGATTCAGCCCAATGTCCCGGCTAATATTACTACTTCTCTACTTTGCCCACTCATTAAGTCAAGGTAGGGCGTTTTGTTCGGAGTGAACAATCTGTGGTAGGTAGGGATTGTGTTTAAGCTGAAAACTAAGTTAAGGTACCAATTTAAAATGGAATAGCTGAAGATCACTTTGTTACCGTCATACAAAGCTATCTGCCACAGTTTCACTGCTGGTATGGTTTTACATACAAGACAAATTTCATTGTAACTCAACCTCTGCTGATTGAAAATATTTAATGCTCACTCAGCAATAAACTGCGCGAGGCCATTTCTATCAGTGTCGTAGTAAGTGTTTGATGCAGGACCCTAAGTGAACAATGACTTTTCTATAGAGGCTCAGGACAATTAGCAACAATTGAAGTTCACACTTGATATACTATTTATTGGTGTTGCTGTTGTTTTTAGTTGAGATTACTCCAACTGGACCACTATATATTCCCATCAACACACAGAGGAATGTAACATGCCATGTGGAAGGAAACAAGGCTATATCTTCTTGGGGCATTATTCTGAATAATGGAACTCCACAGGTCTTTGAACCAGCACAAGAATCTACAATTCCTGGTATTACTGGAAGATATGTGAATGGAGTTACTAATACGTTATTAATAACAGTAAACACAACAGAGACATCAGTGACAGGATTGAGTTGCTTCATTACTGTGGGTCTTGCCCTAGTTCCAAGTACTATAAATGTGACTATTTATGGTGAGTGATAATTAATATATTGAAAGCATTATATAGTAGCTTTTTGTATTATTTGGTCGTGAATTAGCTAATTTAGTAATATGATAACCGTGATATTTATTATTCATGCAGCATTAAAAGTTAATGATATCTCAAAAAATATTTACACTTTAATTGGACATAAAGTACTTACACAAAAGTTATTGTGCATCAATTGTAATGATGAAACATTATTGACACATTCTGTGACTTATTGGCGAGCGAGCGAAGCGAGCGAGCAACTCTAAGATGTAGTCTATGGAAATCCTGAATACGTGGTACGTCGTCGTTTTGAATACGTCGTCGTTTTAACGCGTCGTCGTTTAAACGCGTCGTCGTTAACGCGTCTTCGTTTAAACGCGCGCGCGCATTCCAGAACTTCAAAGTGTCAACATTTCCCCAGAACTTCGCTCGCTAGCCCAACCAATGCTACACGAGTATTTTCTAGTTAATTTGTGATAATTGTTAATGGTACAAACTTCAGTGAACATACATATATAGTAAATCTATAGTTGAAGTAACTATAGACTGTCTTGTCAATATGCATACATGGTCAATGTGTATATACAGTAGAACTTCAGTAATCCCCACTCACTAACCCTGAAATAACCAATAACCCCAAGTAATCAAAATTATTATATATTTCATGGTACCATTTTTATTTTTCATGGTAAAATTAAAATTAATAAAGTCATGGTGAAAATTGGTTCCATAATTTTCTTTCTTTTTTTTTTCCTTTCTAAGAATTCCATAGCAAAATCTGTTTGTTCAAAGTTGTCTGATTTATCTTTGTGAACATCTCTATGAACATGGCATCATAAAAATGGTAAGTTTTTGTCAGGACCATTGAAGCAAGTCAAAGACAACTGAATTGTCTTATGACAGCAGTTAATACAAACTAAGCTTTGTAGTTGGTACTGGTATTGCAATATACAGCTTATCTTTTAAAGGTTTTGAAAATTGAATTGTATTCACATGAGCCAATAAATATGATGAAATTTATTGGTATATTAACAATGTGTGATAAATCTGCATGCAGTGTGCCCCCTTATTCCTCTCAAGTAATATAGTTCCCCCTCCCAACCTCAGCTTCCCTTCCCTGACAAAAATAGTAAACAGTGTTGAAAATATTGACTTCAGTTGACTTCAATCATTATTTTAGAAATTCAAGGACATGTAAATGCAATAATATACTTTCAACAAATCATCGAGCGGTTTCTCCTTAACCCTTTCACTGCTGAATTGTCAGGGAAATGAAACATTGTTAAACTTGGTCTTAAAAATGGCTGTAAAAGAAAAAGAAACTGATTCTGAGTCCTGCATAACTACTTCACCATCATGTGAATCTTCAGAGCCATATTGTATTTTAAAGCTGTAGTCAAACGCCTAGATTTCTTCACAGAACAACTCTCTCTTTGTTGTTGAATGACTTCTGTAGGCATAAATATCTTCTGTACCTTCTTGTTTACTTGATTCATCATTTAAAATCCCAAGGTTGCTGTTAATCCATGAATTGACCGCCTCATTTTGAAGTAAGCCAAAACTCTGACTCTACAAGCTACCTCAAAGTTTGCACTATAACCTTAAAGATACAGACGCAAGGCATTCAAACATCTATGAATAGCTATTGAGCTTACTTCGTGAGGCTATAGCATTTGAATAAGGCAAGGCAGATGAGATTAAACAACGATTTTCCAGAGGCATTACTTCAAACTGCTGTATGGCGATTGTGGATCTGAAGTCAGACACATAAAGTTCTGATAAAAATAAAATGACATAGTTTCTTTATATATGTACTAATTGCAGAAATTCCAGACCTTCCAAGTAATTTGAGTATGATTCAGTCATTCTCTGCTGAAATAATTATAATAATTGCAATTTTTTCTCTTTTTAACAGCCAATATTATTACTTCTAACTTAACCCTTAAATAACTTAATTATCTGTTAATTTGAGTATATTTTTGAAAAACTCTTCATTGATGACATGGGATTATAAAATCATTCCTATTGTATCTATTGATTTCACTATTACACTTTCATTCTTGAGCTTATCTTTTATCACCTTACATCATATAATTCTTTGATAAAATTCAAATTTTTGTAGATAAATTATATATTTCTGACAGGCATCCAAGTAAATTGAGTTTATTTTTTAAAAGCTCTTCATTGATGACATCATGGGATTATAGAATCATTCCTACGGTATCTGTTAATTTCACTATTACTCTCACATTCTTGAGTTCAAGTCAATTGAAAGACATCACTGTGTATGTGACTGATACTGACTCCTATAACTTCACACTGGAAGGAGTGAGGTCATGTGATCCCTTTACCATGTGTATCACAGCTACTAATATAGTAGGACAAAGTCCACCTTCATGTGTAAACAACCTTACATACCTTCTACAAATGATATTGAGTATTCATTATTTAGAGCGGGAGACTCCTACTCATTAAATCTGACCCTACAGGTTAGTATTGTTGTTTTTTGACTGCTATAATTAGGGTGAGATTTTGTTTTACATTTTACAGATACCAGAGGTGTGTCACAATGAACAAATAGTATATACTGCAATGCTTCAAAATCATATGGAAACAGCATTGATATCACCAACTATAGATTGTCCACTGTCAGAATTACCGGATTACAAGAACGATTAGTTTACAATTTAACAATATGTATAACAATAGCATAGACTTGGGATTCTCTGAACCATATCTTTTTTGTAAGTTATAAAAAAAAGGTTCAGCAAAAGTCAATATTTTATGACTACTACATAGGTGCATTAGGTGTGAATGTTTGCCCTTCAATGAATGCAGAAGACTATAATTTAACATGTAAATATATCTTTGGATGCTCCTATAACAACTGTATGCATATATTATCACGAGCCACTGATGGTAATTATACCATAATAGGAAATAGCTCTGATTCTGTGGATATTGAATTGAAAACACTATATAATCTAACCACAATTGCTGATGTTAATGGAAAAAATCGAACTTCTGTCGTGCAATTTGAAGTTAATCCAATTTCCTTATGCTCTAGTACAACAGGTTAGAGATAAATTCCCTGTAATATGATAGTAATAGCAAATTTTCAATTTGTGTACAGCAGACCCTAGTGGCAGTATAATAATTACTACAACAGATTCTGGCAGTGCAGTAATAGCAGCAGTTGCAAGTATTGTAGCACTCGTTGTGGCCATTGGAGTTTTAATATTCACTGTCTTGCTAGTCATCTGCCTTTGTCACCATAGTAAGTCAATTCATATATACAGTAAATATTTATATATGTTGCATATTATTCTAGACTGTTGTGTACATTACAAAAGTTTCAAAGGTGATTGTTGAATCTATTTAAATATGTCAAAAATATGATTATTGTGTTTCATTTCAAAGATCTCGAGTAAACAGAGGACAAACGGTAGAAATTAATGTAAGTTAACAAGCAGTAGATGTACAAGAGAGAAAGAAATGATAGAGAATTTTTAATACACCTGGTTTCAAAAAGCAGACAGTAGAAAATAAAGAAATGTTAAGCATAATAATGACTCCAGTTTTATGCTTTGAGAGTAATTACCTCAAATTACATTATACTTAAATAAAAATGAAAGTATATGATCACTTCAATATGTCGTTTCATTAAAAAGTGAACTTCAATGAGCTGATATTCAGCTGATTAATTTTTTGCCTAATTCGTAATAATATCTGTAATGTAAATAAATGAACTGAAAAATAATTAACCTACATAAAATTAGGGGAGAATTATAATAAAAATAATTCATGGTGTGCTTTTACATTATATTCTCATATCTCTTATATTTAGGTTTCTCTTCAATATGACAACAATGTATCATATGGTATAGTAAATGTCATATCTACTCCATCAACTGATGACTTCACCTGTGAGACTATGATATTGTGGAGAAAACAGATCATTCCACTGTATCACAATCTGGTCCTGTTCCACTTTATGAAAGTGTGCATATGGTTGATCTTTTATAAAAGTTTCTCACTTGCTTTGTTTATGTTAATTTACCATTAATTTTGAAATTTTTACAGTAAGTTTATAGCATGGGAACATAATCACAATAGTTTTTATTATTTTTTTTTTAGTTTAATTAATCATGAGTATACTTCAATGATTTGCTAGAGAGACTCTTCAAGCTATTCATACACTAGAAATTTTTTTCATAAACTCTAAAGGGTGTACATACTGTAATATTTTTGTCAGAAGTTACAAATGGCTACCATATAATGTTTAGTGAAGTTTTTTGTACAACCTATATGAAAGAACACAATACTATCCTGATTGTTTACTGTACTAATAATAATTATAATGATGTAAACTGAATTGTAGTATTTTTCCTTAAAAATTTGATGTTGCAATAATTCAATGCTATTCAATCTGCAGCCTCATTCATTTTAATGTGAACTCTGCGCTTAGTTCAGACACGATTAAAATAGAGTTTAACTAGATCGTAAATGAGTTTCTCATTCATTGCTTAAATATATTTAAAGTATTGAGTTATTACACTCTAATTTGAAATTTTTAACCTGGTGTGTTATGTATATGTAAGAATACTTAGTGTGCACTCTGTTTTACTGACAAAGCATTCTTTATGCAAGGACAACACTTACAATACAATGTGAACAGTGCACAGAAAGCGTTTCATAGTTGGGAAAACAAACATATATAGTTTGGCTTTTTTTTTAATACTAACTAACTTTGATAAACATGCTAGCAAATTTCAAACACCATGGTGTTTCATTTCTATTTTACCTCTCTTTTGCACACAAGTATAGAACTTATGTAGTATTACATGTCAAATTTTGTAATGACGTTCACAAACTAGTTATCAACATTATACAATTCATGATTTGTTTTGGTTGTCAATGGACACTTTTCTGGCAGTGCCCACTTTCATTTTCAACCATAATATCATTAAACAGCAAAACACTGATCATGCCATAAGAGAAACAAGTTTTCCAGATAACAGTCATAAAATCTCATCAATATTATTCCTGGTGATGTAATTAACCCTCAGCGCGCATGTGCGAGAGGGTTATAGTAGTCGTCCTCATGTCTGTTTGCCTGTCTGTTTGCCTGTCTGTTTGCCTGTCTGTTTGCCTGTCTGTTTGCCTGTCTGTTTGCCTGTCTGTTTGCCTGTCTGTTTGTCTGTCTGTCTGTCTGTCTGTCACGCTCTGATTTTGGAGAATACTGACAATTAACAGTTGATTTAGGTATGAACTTACTCAGGAGGAAGATTTAAGACCTTTTATTGTGCTACGTTTTTAATTTCGGGCTAATCGTTGAGAAAACGCTAAGATTTCAGCTCCGCGGTAAGTACCAGCTTTTTTTTATGGCCAACACCCCCTAGCCTCACGTCATAATCACGTGAGCAAATAATTTCTTGCAGCCAGCGGTGTAATTCGCTTTATGCTCAGGAAGTACGGAGTTGAAAGAAGTGAAAGCTTCGCGTTGAAAATGCATATCGGTGAGTGTTTCTGGCTTGTTTAGCTTCTTCTCTTATGAAGACAGCGTTTCCATGTACCATTTTCATAGGTCGAACTATTTTGATGCCTCATTAAAATATAGCTAACAAATTGCTTGTTCTTTTGGAAGGAGATTGTATTGCAATAGCTAGGTAGTGTTTAATAGCGCTGAGGGTTTGCACCTTTGGTGCTTCATTCTTCTCATGAATTGTTCAGTAAAATATTTAGACTAATAGATTTAAGTTTACAGTTCCACAGCATCTGATATTTAGGAAGTTTTAATTAGGCAAATGGCATCATAGCAACTGGGTCATATTCATCTATGGCAGTGAGATATAAAAAAATGTTAATCCAATAACTCATTTTATCATTAGCTTATTGTAATTAATAATACAGCAGATATTTTGTCAATGTAATCCTAAGTAGTTTAGTATCATTGTTGATAATGATGCTTTACATGCAGTTATTTTTCATTATAATTATATAAAACACTGTCTCTTTTGTAATGACAAATATAGTCTATAAAATGGCAAAAGTAGGAACAGCGCATCTCAATGATTAGTGACTTTGTCTATAATCATACAAGTATATATTTTCCTTATTATAGTAGAGTTATTTCATTGTCATATTTGAGAGCGCAATACTTCTCTATTCTGGTCCTTTGTCACATATCTTGAGTTTATTGTGTAGCCTTTACCACAAATCATATAATAATTGGGGTTACACTTCAGGGAATTCTATTTCAGAATATTCGAAGTGAGAGTAAATGAACACATGCATAAAAAATAGAATAATAATTAAGTATCAGTGGAGTGTTTTTTATATGAGACTACTATAGTACAAGCATTTTGTGAAATGACCTCACACTAATTGCAACAAAAGCAAACTCAACAGATATTGATTCCTTATTATGTCACTAATAACAGAAAAAAAGTCCTAAGGAATCCTCCTGGGGGAACAGTGTGAAAATCACAAAAATATATAGCCACTTAATAGCTCGTTTGTGGTTTTGTGGAGTTTGGGGCATATCTCGCTTATTACAGTAACTATGTCTAAAGTTAGCATATCATTGAAAAGCTCTTTAAATGAGCTATATTTTGGTACCAAAATCATTTCTCTTAGACAATTATATAAATGAATTGTTGGAATCATTGAATGATGCACTATGAAACTTTATTGTGTCAATGCCATTTTAGACAAAATTTTGGGTCAAGCTCATACTAAAGAAAGCAAACTGAACTTATTTCATGTTATTAATATGTCCTCACTAACATAAACATAAAGTCCTAAGGAATCCTTTGGGGGTAAGGTCATGAAAAACAAATTTTGACACTTTTTTTGCTATATTTTCTGTCACTACTGTTTGAAGTACCCCTTTAAATCTCGGCTGAGGTCACTACTATTCTTCAATCTTTATATGACATTATAAATTAGAAAGCTTTCTTAATGGGAAAGCAAAACTGGCTCCAGGCAACCAACATTATTGTGACCCAACACATAATATTAATATTTTGGTATAAATTCCTTGGAGCTGACTATGCATGCTAGAGGTTAATAGCTGTAAAGGTGCTACTTTTGCAAGCACATGCATGCATGTTACTCAATAGGCTCTATTTATCTACTACATATTGAATCAAACTACAGGAGGTATGTTGCTTCTTATTTGTTTACTCGCAGTCGTTCAGTGGTTGATTTATATTTTTCAGCCATGGAGGTGTCTGAATGTTGCGCTATTTGCACACATCCTGTAGACTCATCTGTATCAACTCTTGAAGAAAAGGGTAGTCTAGCTATCAACCAAGCCAGTATATTATTGAGGAAAGACAGTATTCACACTGTACCTGGTGAAGAGGTACACCAGGACTGACGCCGTAATTACTGTAAGCCTGATCAGATTGCCAAAGACACCAAGCATGAGCAGTCAAAGCCAAGTACTAGCAGTGATGGACTTGTTCTTAGATCATCTGAGGAGGGGGTTTTCTTTTGCAACTGATTGTTTCTTCAGTGGCAGACCAGCCAAATTGGGGAGGAAGAGGAAGAAGTACAATGTCCTGCAAGTGAAGACCATTGGATTAAAGGACACTCTCCTGGCAATATGCAGTGAACGAGCTGATAGTTGGTCTGATATTGTGAAGCACACATTTTGCACGTACATGACCTACATGCAGCAGATGCAGTTTATCATCAGACTTGTAGTGTTAATTTTCGTACAGGAAAGCAAAAGCCAATAGCTCATCAGTTGGCAAGCACTGAAGACTCTAAGAGACCAAAGCCTGGCCAGCCTCAAGTTGATGAGAGGGCAGTAGCATTCTTGCAGGTTGCACAATATCTTGAAGAAAATGATGATGAACAAATCACCATTGATCACCTCATAGATCTCATGGAACATGAAGCTCACAAACACTGCTCATAAAGCATATGGCTACACCCACATGAAGAATAGGCTACAAGAACACTTTGGTGAGAAAATAATCTTGACTGAAATTAATGGCAAGTCAAATGTGGCTACCTTCAGAACAACAGCAAGAGCAATGCTTCATAAATACTACAAGCAACAGCAGCAGGAAAAAAACACAACTGAAGAAAAGATGAAACTTGTACAGGCAGCTGCAAGACTCATCAAGGAAGACATCAAATCCATCACAATGACTCATGACGTCTACCCATCTTGTGATGACCTAAGATCACAAGAGGCTGGTACCGAATTTCTTCCAGACACTCTGAAAGAATTATTGAAAGGGCTTTTTCCTGGACAGAATACTGGAGTTAAGGTAGCTTCAATTGGACAAGCTATAGTGCAAGCAGCTAGACCCAAGGTCTTACTAGCACCGCTACAGCTTGGGTTGGGTGTGCAGCAGTTTGTTGTGGCATCGTTTTTTGTTTTGTTTTTTACGAGATAATTTATGCAAAGAGCTTTCCATTAGTCTATTAAGTTTGGCATAAAAAATAACTGAATTTGATAGATGTAAATCGATTGAATCAGATATAAAAAACATCTAACACAAAAGGTGGCAAAAAAGTGGATGTCAAATTGGAGGGGGGGGGGGGGAGAGGGTTATTAAGACCTTCCCCCCAAAGGATTCCTTAGGACTTTTGTTTATTAGTGAGGACATACCAATAAAATGAAATAAGTTCAGTTTGCTTTCTTCAGATGAGCTTGACCCAAAATTTTGTCTAAAATGGCATTGACACAATAAAGTAGAAAAACAATGTAGTGCATAATCGAATGACTCCAACAATTTATTTACATAATGGTCTAAGAGAAATGCTTTGGTACCAAAATATAGCTCATTTAAAGAGCTTTTTAATGATATGTTAACTTTAGACATAGTTACTGTAATAAGCGAGATATGCCCCAAATTCCACATAACCACAAATGAGCTATTGAGTGGTTATATATTTTCGTGATTTTCACACTGTTCCCCCAGGAGGATTCCTTAGGACTTTTTTTCTGTTATTAGTGACATAATAAGGAATCAATATCTGTTGAGTTTGCTTTTGTTGCAATTAGTGTGAGGTTGACCCCAAATATTGGCTAAAATGACTGTACTACTAAGTATGATTACCGTTTTAATACACATTTCATTTCTTTATGTATCCATGTACGTAATAAAAGTAAATATTTTAAAATGACAAAATATTTTATCATCTACCTTAATTAAACAAAATGTTATGTAAATAAAAGAAACCAAAGATATGAAATTGATGATCAATAAGCATCAGAATAAAATATTCACTACTTCATAATACATTGAGTCTTCAACAAGCAAATTCATCCTTAATCATGAAATTAATTCCTGGTAAATAGCTATACATAAGAAATAAAAACAACAACAACAAAATAAATCAGAATGACAGAATTGTATCAGTGCAGTAACTATGGCGATACAATCCAGTGATTGTTATATTTACTTCTATTTGAGTTATTTACATTAGTGAGATTTACAATGATGGATATAAGTAGTAGGAAACTTAGCATAGATACATTGCCTACAGTGAGGGGACATGTAGTTAATATCAGTTTTGGCTTAGTGAAAGGCATTATGAAAGTACACATAAAGTTGTTTTGATAAGTTAATTGTACATTTCTTCTCTGATGTGTTATTTTGTTGGATTGTTATGTCTTATGAGGTTATAACATTTTTCATTATGCTTTATATACACTATAAATATTTATTATTTATTTATTATCACGAGAATATCAATTGTTTGATTAGCAATAATTACACTCTTGGCACTGGCATTATTGTAAATGAAGCCAACTGACTCATAATAATTGCCAATGTCAAATTCAATATGTATATTATACTTGTTTATTTAACCACAATCTAAAAGTTAACTTTCTTTTATATGAGATTGAGTTAAATTACTCTAGAAAATTGCAACATATACCATTTTGTTTATGTGATTACATCCGTTAGCTTAGTGTGTATCAGTGGAAAATGAACAGGGTGTCAGGGATATAGGACCAATGAACTTTACTGGGTGTCTTGGCAGTGGTAGAAGGTGTCAGCAACGAGGAATAGTTAAAAGTTAGGAATAAAGTTCTGTAATATCCTATAGAGCCCAGAAAAGCTCTCAAGTATTTCTTGGAAATCGGAAGAACAAAAATTTCACATGATGTTTACGAACAGCCAGAACACTATTGCCCACAAAATGACCAAGAAACTCTACATACCTCTTAGTCCATACACACTTATCCCTCCTCAGCCTTTAACCAGACCATAGCCTCCAGTACGTTTAATGTAAATCAAATGGTCACTCACAGAATCAGAAAAAAATTAAATTATAATCAATATAAACCACAGATGAACACAATCCTTCAACACTTTTTTTATAAGCTTCTGAAACATTGCTGTAGCACTTTAAATTAAAATTGAAAAATTTATCCCAGGAGTTCACAAAAGCAGTCAAATCATGAGATCACTCAGCTAGTATACTAGCTGAGTGATCTCATGATTTGATTACTGCCAAGGTTCTATAGAACCTGATAGCACCTTTTTATCATATCCAACTTTGGCAGCTGGATTTGCCAATCCTATGGAGCACAAGTCACCTAGATGAGATATGTGTCACTAAATCTGGAGAATGACCTTATTCAGACTTCAATAATCAACACACAACCTCACAGCATCATCTGGCTTAGTGACTGGAACAAGTGGAGCACCCCAGAGGAAGTCTCTATCCTTTACCTATCCTTCTGAGACTGCTCAAATGCTGCATTATTCTTATCCTTCACTGCATAAGGCACACAATATGGCTTAAAGGAAACTGGTTTTGCCTCATCCTCAACTCAAATGCGTGCTTTTCCGTTGCTGTACTTTCCAGCAGACCCATAAAGAACATCATGGATTTACTAAAAATAACATCAGGCTCACTAGACATGTGAACATCTCCTTTGAGAGAGAAACGTTATTCTTATCTAAACATGGATTATCGGCTAAAACAGTGCCTGAATTTAGCTGAATTATTGTGAATAGTTTAAGTTTTCCTGTGGTCCACATTACTCACTCTAAAATTTACTGTACTTAACTCCTTCTCAAAGGCCCTTCCAAACATCCTCAAACTTAGAGTATTTGCCAGCGATCCTGATCCAAACCGTACCACCAACATTTAACTTCCTCTCACTCTTTACTTTATCATAGTCCTCTCTTCTCTTCACACTCTCAATTAACACTCCTATTTGCTGCCCAATTCCTTAGTATTTCCAATTTTTCTGCTAACTTTTTGGCCCATTCACTAGTATTTAAATGTTCAGAACTCTTCAATCTCCATCCACTATGCACAATATCAAGTGGAGTTCTCATTTTACTACCCAAACTAATTCATAAGGACTGAAACCTGTGGATTTGCATGACATTTGCCGTAAGCCAAAAAGGCAAATAAAATCAGATCACCCAACGAAGACCTATAGTAACTCCCCATGAGAACTCAGAGTGGTAGTTACTCCAACAAAGCAAAATAATATATGTGGGTTGGCTCAACGTCACTTGCAAGACATTCCAAACTGATCCAAATGCCTCAAACACAAAATCGTACTAAGTTAAGAAGACAGCCCTACAATGCTAAGAAGCCAATTATTAAGATAGCCCATACCTTTCAAAAGCTGACTTGTTATGTATTGGCAATATTCCTTGTCGATGTTCTCTTCACATTAGTTGTTAAGTTGGTGTGCTTAAGTTTGATTATCACGGTGACCTAGTTAATTAAAAAAATCAAGATAAATATTTTTAGTTATGATTTAATCTCCTCCTGAGAATCTAACTGTTATCACAATATAGTTGCACTTAAGATGCTAATTGCATTTAGACCATTGCTTTGTAGTTTTTGTATTGTGTTAGATGGACTTTAAATCCCTTAGGCTCTAGGAAAGGGTTCTCTATGTAGTGCTCCTGCCTTCAGGGCTGGGCTTCTATATGCAGAGTCCTTCTAATTGTGTTGTGAGGAACAGTAGCTATGTTATACATTAGTTGGCTACTGCATTGCAGTGGTTAATTACTGTATTTATATGTATATTGATACATAAGTATCATGATTGTTATGATTAAGCTAGGTTTCATTTAACTTTTTTCGTTTATTAAAATTTATTCCGTTTAAGAAGAATACTTTCGTGCATACAGTACAATAAAATATAACTAGTTACTACGATTAATAGGATGAAGTAGATAGTGAGGCTGATGGTTATGTCTTGTTAAGAATAGCAACATAATAACAAGAAATTCAGATCAAATTCAGCTAGATAATTGTTCTTGTAGCATATTATTATAAAGCATATACACAGGGCCAAAAGCCCGAGTTTACAAGGGTAGTTTACAAATTGTGAACTTGTAGTTTCCACTAAGTTAACAAATGTTTGAGGTTTACAAGTGGTTGCCAATATATACACAATTGGTTCACAATGACAGTCTTGCAAACTACTTGTAAACTTTTTGAGTAGGAGTACACATGGTAGTTAGCAAAGTGTTCATGAACTGAACTGTGAACTATTTGCAAACTTCTTGTACCCAAATTTGAAAACTGTTTGTGGACCAACTCAGTATTAATTCTTTCTTATTCGATTACAAAGTCAGTTTATTTATTCATTAATTATTTATTTTACATGTTTATGTTTTATTTATGAACATTTTACTTATTTATACATTTATTTATTTATTATTTATTTATTTATTTATTACAGTATTTAATTGACAAAATCAAGTTTTTTATTATAATTTCCAAATAAGTATTAGTTAACAACAATAAAAACTTAGTTAGCATTAAACATTTGACTGTTAATTTGTACAATTACAACAATAATAAATATTTATTTATTTATTTATTTATTTATTCATTTATTTATTTTTATTTATTTAGTTATTTATTTATCTATGTTCATATAATTATTTATTATCTATTTATTTATTTGTTTATTCACATAGGTATTCATTAATTAATTAATTAATTTACTTATTTATTTACGTATTTATTTATTTATTTACTTATTTATTGATTGATTGATTTATTTTGTTCAATAAGCTAACTAATCATAATAATAATATAATAGCAATACTAGTAATAGTAATAGTAATAATAATAGTAATAATAATTAATAATAATAATATTAATAATAATAATATTAATAATAGTAATAACAATAATAAGAATAGTAATAATAATAATAATAGTAATAATAATAATATTAATAATAGTAATAGTAATAAGAATAGTAATAATAATAATAATAGTAATAATAATAATAATTATAGTAATAATAATAATTATAGTAATAATAATAATTATAGTAATAATAATAATAATTATAGTAATAATAATAATAGTAATAATAATAATAACAATAACAGTTTATTTTTTATTTGTTTATTTGTTTATTCATTTGTTATTTTATTGCTTCCTTTCTTTATTTCTTTATTTACTTACTTGTTTATCTTTGTTTATTTATTTATTGATTAGTTCATTCATATTTATTTAGTTATTTATTTATTTATTTTATGTGTGTATTTATTTTAATTATTTCTTTATTTCTTTATTTATTTATGTATGTGTATTTATTTTATTTATTTCTTTATCTATTTATATTTATTTATTTATTTATATACTCAATTTATTTATTCATTTGTATATTTCATTAATTAATTAATTTTAGTTATTATTTTACATTGTTGATGAAATAATGAAAATTATGAGTGAAAAATATTTAAATCAAAAATTAATTAAGTAAAATGTATAATCGCACTCAAGAGATATCTACATAGCACAGGGCTGGAAATTTATTTATTTATTGTTATTTAATTAATTTAGTTATTATTTTACGTTGTTGATGAATAATGAAAATTACAAGTGAAAAGTATTTAAATCAAAAATTAATTAAATTAATTAAATAGTTAATAACGGAGAAATATAATTTAATCACACTCAAAAGATGTCTAGCAAAGGGCTGGAAATTTTATTTATTTATTGTTATTTGTATTCATTTACTTGTTTATATATATATTTATATTAAAATGAATAATTGATTCTTTATTATATGAAATGAAATAAATTAATTAAAATCATTAACTTATTTATCTATTTCAGTGGCTTGTTGGCCTCAACTCGCTGCCTTTTTTTTAGAGTGGGAAAATTGCCTGACACACGAATCAGGTGATAAAAATTTCACCAGCCATCTCTTCCAGAGGCTTTCTGTAGAAGTGCAGGGAAGAAGGCAGTGGCAATTTTTAACTACACCAGCAAACAATAATTGCTTGGATTTTTTTATTTATTCACTTTTAGATATTTTACTCAATTGCTTTTCATTGTCTTTATTGTCTAAATTAGTGGTGAGAAAACTTGTCATCTTTTCATTTATCATAATAATAAAACATGAAATAATCAATGATTGAATAAATAAATAAATACAGCAATACAATAGATGAATTAATTTTATTTGCGACCCGTACCAATGGTTGCTGCGAAAGTGGTACAGTGTCACCATGACATCGCCGTTTGGCTGGAAAACCCCTTACCGAATGACAATGGGTAAGGTTTCGCTATTGTTTAGTATAGTTCGCTATTGTTTAATAGCAAGTGAGAAGAATTTGAATTCTCTTGGAGCACTTTTTAGAAACGACTACTCTTCTGGTGGTGAGTTGTTTTTTTTATTTCTATAGTCGTAGGGTATAGTACTCTAGATATAGAATATAGCTATATACATAGCCAATCTTCATTTTTACGAATTGCTGTGGATTCATTGAGAAAAAAGTTATAGAATGTTTACAATTAATGTGCATATCATTATGCTGGTCTTATGTGGTTCACAATTTAGTGGGCAAGATTCTATAAAGCACACTTTATGCGTCATTGTGCAAGCTATATTCATAGTGGCTAACTTTACTAAATTTTAATGTTTTTATTCACAGCACTAACAACGAGGAAGCTGAAGAGCTTAAAGTTCTAATGAAGAATTTCAAGGCATGCTTGATAGCTAAGTTTGAGAACAAGACAGCTAAATATGTATATGTGGTTATTTCTAATAATTATTAAAATTATATTATGACATTAACATTAACCTGAGTCTCATTGGTTTCATCTGCCAGGGATAGTCTTGGCTTTAAAAAAAAATAGGAGACAATTAAATAAAACCTGAGATTGCAGCTTACATCTTAATATGGTAAAAGTGTCAACGCAATTCAAGAAAGTAAAAACAGCATTTGTCTTTGCACAAATCAACTTACCATAGTAATTGAAAAGGTGACGCTTTACCGAACCACTTTGAGAAGCCGTTAAGTAGTTGTAAATCCCTTTACCCAATTAATTGATTAGCACAGGTGCGTACAAAAACCCTTGAATATGAACTCGAAACAAACTATATATTAGTTGTAAGACACAAGGATCATCCGTGCATTGGGTAAGAAGCTGTAAATTTAAATCAACCGCTTTTGGTTTGTGTAGGCCCGTAACCGCCCCGTGGCTCAACGCAAAAAAGCTAGATAATAAAGCGAGGGGAGGGCGAGACCCTTTACCAACCTGGAACCTCTACACTCGATTAGCGATTGGTAACTACAGTCCCGCAGTTCCTTATCAAAAAACTCATTTCATTGGTTAATCAAATCATGTGACCAATTATAGCGCCGCGCGCCCTGTGCGTGCAACTTACTTTTATCGGGGGACAGAGGATGAGGGTTGGGACCACCGCTAGGGTCATATGGGTCTGGGTTTTGCTAACAGCTATACAAAGAAACACCAGGGCAGGCTAAGGTTAGGGCTGGGGCATGTAAGGGTATTATTAATAGCTAGTACTGGATGGTTGGAGGCTGGGACCCAGGAGGCTAAGGGTTAGGGCTAGGGCAGGTAAGGGTTTAACTATATTATAACTAATTGTATAATGGGCTTTCTGACCAGGGCAGGCTAGGTCAGGGTTTTACTATACAGGTGATTGGGATCAGGGCAGGCTAGGTGTTAGGGTTTGGGCCAGGGTATGTTTGAGACTGCAAGGAAACAGATTTTGTCTTTGGATGTTATTGGAAATTAAGGTTACAATGAATGGAAACATATGAATTGGAGAGGAAAACATTTCAAAAACATAAATTTTGTTACAGATCTACTTAACTACACAAAATAAAACATGACAACATCACAAAAACGAAACAAGTGTTCATAATAAGTTTTAAGACGATTGATAAATAAACCTGTGCAAATAGTCTCTAGCGATAATTTCATTATCCTTCTTAGTCTTCAGCATGGAATTGAATTGCTTGTCCACTATCACCCTATTATGCCAGTAGTCCATAAGTCTGTTGTAAGAAAAATAATGAAACAAGTTTTGCTGTGAACTACTTTGTAGTCTCGTTGATTTAATTTTTGAATTAATAACTTCAGACAAAACGGATTTATAAGTTTTGAGCTCGAAACAGTTGTCTATGTGATGGTATTTGCAAGTTTCCTTCTTATGCCCAGATTTTTTGCCATCATGAAATCTGTCTCCTACTACATAACGATCAGAAGAATGCGTCAAAGGATGTACCAGATCAGTTTTACAGTAGTACATGTGGTCATGGCAGATAGATCCATTGAACTCAAATGCCTTACATGAAACCTCTTGGTCCAGCTCTTTCACATGCTTCGTCTATAGTTGCATTAGTTGACAATTAAAATGTAATACATTTCATTATTAGGGCGACTTACTGTGGGATTAACACCAGATTGGGGTTTTTCAAAACAACCTCTCCTTTTCCCCCCACATTTGTCTTGTCATGGCAGGTTCTCGCGTTTCCAAATTGCCACTACATCACATGCCATATCAACAGCATATACCAAAGGCCAATGTTTGGATGATAGTAGAAGATCGGCATGGTCTCTTGTGCTTTCCTTTCTCATAATAAACTTCGAAGCAGAAATAACCTAAATTTACAATAAAGTAAATAAGAGTACTTGACCTGACATCTCCATAACTTGGAATGGTAAAATTAAATGTACTCAATTGCAAATAACTGACAGCCTATGAATGACTAACTTACTTGGTGATGACAGTTTTTAAAAACTTTTCCACCAGAGCAACTAGGTACAGCCTCAAATACATGGCATTCACTTTTGCCTTCTATAAGAAATGTGTGAAGTGATTCAATATGTTTTACCATCACTGGCTGTAAAATAACAACAACAAAAAACACCAAAAGATTGTGAAGAAATAATAAAGCACTATATGTAGTCATAACTAAGTAAATAGACAGTATCATTACCTTAGTTGCACTTTTACTAATAGGAACATCAACAAGAGAGCATATATTCTGTAGTTCAGAAGCTGCAGAGTAAGTAGGTATACTCAGTGGATTATAAACCCCTTCACGTATGAGCTCAGCCATTTTTTTCGGACAGCCAATTGGCATGTTGTGTGACTCTTTCATTACCCTTTTTTTATGTTCAGTATTGACAACCACTCCTCTGCATGAAGGTGGCAACCAAGGGGCTATCTCTTCTGCAACTATTGGTTCCACTTTGCTGCATTTATATACAATACCCTCAATTAATTTTAAATCAACATTGTTCCACCAAGCCTCCACATCTATTTCATGTGGCTCCATTATATTATACAGTTCTTTATGCCACTTGATCTACAAATCATTAAAATAAAATTATAAGGTGCACCACCTATGACAGCATAATGTAAATACCTTGCTAGTAGATATTGGGGTACAGTTCTTTGCATTGCCATCACCACTTTCAAATATTGGACAAATTCCACACATTCCACAGATCGCTAAATCCCAGTCTCTATTTGTGAGAGCTTCAAAGGCAAAATACCCATCACATAGCTTCTCTTTCAGGTATCTGATCTCAGTTTCAGAGAGCAATGGTGCAAAAGGTAGCAATAGAGCAGCATTTACAACAGCTGAAGTTGTATTTCCTGGTGGTTCCCCAAATTTCACATGTTCTCTTATTTCAAATAAAATATCTAGGGACACCATCAGCTTATTGCTTATATTAAAAACACCTATACAAACTACATTTAAATGACCATGGTTTTTTACTCAAGAACAAACAAACCTTTCTTCCAATCCACAAATCCATGCCTAGCATGACAGTTGCCACAATTTTTTACACGCACATTAATTGAATGTATGCCACATTTGGTTAATCGCCAAAAAGAGCCCCTTCCACCCTGCAATTTAGTCTCACTACTTAGAAAACTAAAACAGCACCTACAATGTGTATCTTTTGGACAATATGTAGTATCCCACACCTTTAAAACAATGATAAAAATTATACTAATAATTAAAAAAAAATAAGCTATTAACATTGCTAGCCTTAGAATGGGGGAGAAAAGCGTCATGAATACCATGCTGTTCCAAAGTTAGGTTTGAATTCATCATTTGAATGTCCACTAAAACACTCTGAATTTCTGGGGAACTTGGAGCTTCTGGAATTAATTCAAAACCCTTATGGAATGCTTTCACACTTGCTTTCCTTCCAATCGAGGATTCTTCATCTTTCGCTAACCAATATTGATGTTGATTATTAACACAAAAATAAAATACAAAATTCTTACTTTTATCTGCGGTTGCCAATTTTCCTTCAGTACAACCTTCAAAAAATAGGATATAAAAATTATAGCTATATGATTTAATACTGAACAATAATAATGCTATTAACTAACACTATCTGAAAAATTTTGGTGATTGTGTATTTGACATATGACTGCTCAAAAGAGTCTGGTGTCTTGTGCACAAAGCTAACGCATTTGTTCTAGAATTATGTCACATAATCAATACAATCCCCCTGTAATTGAATCGATAGCACAGATCAAAAATATCATTAACAACAATAAGATTAATGTTCTTCTACATATACAGAGGGGCTATTCCTTGGCTAAATGTGAATCTGCAATACCTGATAAGTGGCTTTCATCAAAAGGAATGAATGAAAACTCTTTCTTCAACTTTTCTCTCGAAAATATCCCCCAAAGGCATAAGTATATGTGGAAGCAGCGCCTAGAAATTTTAGGAGCTGTAGTAGCACCACTCAAAGACTGCATGCGTTTGAATTTACTGCATGTGCAATATAGTTGTTTCTTACTGTCTATTCGAACGTGCAAAATTCCAGGAGTATTTTCGTGTGTGTTTTTGTCCTGAACCACAAAATTGTTGGCAGAAATCTTGCAAATGATATTGTTCAAGTTATCAGTGCGCACATGTTCTTCAAAAATCTTCATCACTTCAGGTGGGAAAGGAACAGTGTGTAGTGTTTCAGCAGACAAAGTTGTAATTTCACTATTCATTGAATATTTTTGATTTTTTACGGACAAAACATGGCCACACTCAATTTCACTGGTTAAAGAATTAGACCGTGCTCGTGCTTCAAATACTAGTCTGCATTCATCGTAGTGGCAAATCCATTCTTGCTCACTATTTCTACTGAGGAAGAATCTACACACGTAAAAAAAGTTATACATAAATCGTAATGCATTATTAAGATTTAAATAATCCAAATATACCTGTACTCAGGTCCTTGTTTTCTTACTCTTACAGAGTATACCTTTAAGTGTGACTTGAGGCTTGAGTAAGAAGGAATTAGGTGGGTTACCTCAATTGCATTGAATCTACTTTGTGTCATATTCACTTCAGTCAAAGAGGAACTCTCTTTTTTCCTCTTTGGAGCGGGAAGGTGGCATCCCTTGCAGGATAACGCCTTGTTACCATTGCTGGTGCCACACGACGAACACAGGAATGATCCTCTTTTTGCCATCTTTGTTGCCAGGGACGACAAAATTGTTGCTCGCCTTTGGTTGCGCAGAAAATCAACCCCTCGGTAGTTGATACCCCTGGCAACTCCAGAACTACAACAATCTTTCAGCTCACGTTGAGTACCTACAGCGCTGCGGAACAATAATTTCACTGAAAGGTATACAAGTAGACCAATTATAGTTAGGTCAGAATGGGATGATAGTTATTTTAACAAATACCAAATACAATTATTAGAAAATGCCACCATCAAGGATTATATCAGAAGAATCCATTATGTATCGCATCAAGGATGATGGAAATCCTGGAGAGCCTGTATCCAACTTTGGAATCAAAGTCAAGGCTTCTGTTCATGTATCATCTGATGCAGGTGGGCCTGGACTTTTGCTACATTTGAAGAGAAATCATGATAACCTTGATGGGTATGATTTAATTGTTTCCAATAATTATTTTTAACTAACTAATAATGGTGAATACCTTTTCTGATTTTCTTAATTATAGTAGCCCTCTAAAGAAATATTTCTTTATTATTAAAAATGAATGATCGTATTGTTCTTGTACAATGATACGACATTTCTAATTTAGTATCGACAAAAATCATTAGTAAAATAATATAGCTAGCTAGCTAGCTAGACTTCAGCTAGCTCCTTAATTATTTATTTATTTTCATTTCATGTAGGATTTTTTTTTGTCCCATGGCTGAAGTGTCTGGAACAGTTAAGCACTTTCTGGTATCTATAAATCAGCAGTTTCCTGGTGGAGCACTTTTCCTTTTATTGTCCGACAATGAGTTCCATAAAGTTATGATGGATTTGACTAACTCAATGATGGAGCACACCCAGGATCAGCTATTTGCAGCCAGAATTATAGGAAAAAATACAGCAGATGGTAATGTGGTATGGGTAATGTCAGAGAAAATTCAGATTGGCAGCGATGGGAGACTACTAATGCCATGTGATACTCCCTTTCTATGGCTACGAAAGTTGGTAAATGGTACCAATGTACTCTTACAGGAATCTCTGGCCTGTAAAATTGCAACACCTTTAGATGAAGGAGAGAGTTTGCATGAATTGTGCTTTTCTATTAAAAAATTCATGCCAGAAAACTTCATGGCGGCAATGGCAGTCGCAAGTGCGTGCATTATGGGAGCCAATTATACTTCAATTCTTTCCATGTTTGGTTGCTGCGGTGTCCCATTGCTAAGCGGTCCACCTGGGTCATGCAAATCTGAAGCAACAAAGTGTTCATTAGCATTGTATGGGGCACACGAAACACATTCATGCAACAATCTCACTACCCCGTCATATTTATTCAAAGCAGCAAGCCAAACCACCGTTCCGATTTGTGTTGATGATATCAATGAAAAAGCTGCCGACTCATGGGAGGAGCTAGTAATTGATGCATATAATGGTATTGGAAGAGGTACTCGGCTTTATGGTATGGAATATTTTAAAACTCTTCCCATTCTAACAGCAAATTGGAAAATTGACGCCAGCAGACCTAGAGCACACTCCCGTGTGATCCAAATTCCCTTCCAACAACATGAAGATGAGCCAGAAGCAAACATACTATTCTCCAATATGTCCACAAGTCGAGATGCCGCAACAAAATCTATAGGCCAGCTGGTTCAACTGAGTACTAAATTTGAGAAGTCTGAAACAAAAGAGTACATTAATCAAGACATAAGTCCATTTGTATCAAAAATCTTAAGCCAGTTTAGTTCTCCTGCCAGATTCACCACTACTATGTCTGTCTTTATGTACTTCTTTATTGAGGTATCATTTTATAAATTGCATGGTAGCTACACTAACATTGTTATTTTTGTTACATTTACAGCTATCTAGATTACTTCAGAATCCAGAACCTCTAGTTACTGAGGAAGACTGCTGGAATTTTTTTGCTGACAATATGGCACCTATGACAGCAACAGCAGAAAAATCAAAAATATTAGATGTTCAAGAATCTAATAGTTCAAGGGACATAATATTCTCGTTCCTTAAAGAACTTGCTGAAACGATTCAGTTACTTAAAATAAATGAGGTTACTACTTGCCATTGAATAAGTACTTGTTGTTTTTATAAAGATATTGTATTTTCATTCAGATACTTAAGATGCTATCCTTAGATGTGACTACAGCATGCCATCTAGGTAAATGCATTGCTATTAGAACTAGTGAAGCTGTACCACTAGTTAATGAATCTTTGAATGATGGAAATAAATTTTCTGGAACTTCAATTGAAAGGGCACTAAGAATATCAAACTTAGGAAAACGGTCTAAACAGCGATTTCTGAAGGCAAATGCAAAAGAGAATGTCATATTGCAAAGCAAAAGGGGAGCTGGAGGAAATACAACACCATACAAATGCATCATTATAAAGCAAAGTGAAATTTCACAAGAAGTGATGGAATTGCTACGTATAGGTAAATTAAGGAGAAATGTATAAAGTTATAATGACTTATTTATATTACAGGAGTTCTGAATGAATCATATATACAGGATGAACTAGACCATTTAGGTGATATTGGAAGAACTGCCGGTTAAGTTTACAGCTATATGCATCTTGTATAATTTTGATATTTCTTTAATTCGAATTAGAAGTTGTCAGTGAATCAGCTGAACCAGAAAGATCTCAGGAAGGCACCACTGTAGATGCAGTGAGTGAAGGTTAGCTGATTGTATTTGTAGTAGCAAGCATGAATAACTTTTTGTTGATATTGATACTAGGGATTCCTGTTCAGCTAAGTAGCCAAATTCAGAAAGAATGCACAGCAGATAGCGAAGGTTTGTTGATTATAGTTGTAGCTAAACATTTTGTATAAATTTTTCTGATCTTTTTAATATCAGTACTCATTCATGAATCAATTGAATCATAGGGAAAACAAATAAAGAAGATAATATAGAAGATTTAATAAGTGAAGGTATGTGAATCATTGTTTGTTCAAATATGTTATAAAAACATCTTCAATGTTCAGCTACAGAAATGGACCTACCAGAAGAATGTCCAGTTCTTGAACCATGGTCTCCAACAGTATCTGAAGGTATAAGCTAATTAAAGTTGATAAAGGTAGCTATAATATTTTATAACAATTTTGTTGTAGATATACCAGAGTTAAATTCAGTTGCAATAAATCCAGGTAAGAATTATTAACTGTGTTTGCAAAAATTACATATTGCTGTTTTTAGATGTTCCTGCAAGCAAAAGGCCAAAGTTATGCTGACCACTGTGATCATATAATTTAGCACTTAATTTTGACTCAGATTGCACCATGCAATACCACATTATATTAAATATTTATTTAATGTTAACAATTATATTTAAAAAAATTGTCTGGCAAAAAAATTTTTTTTAAATCGTGAGAACAAAAAAAATGGAATAAAGAAATTTAGAGAAACTCAAAACAAAAAAAGAATGGATACTTGCATACTTTACTAAAATATGTAGCCTCTGTAGCCTCTGTAGCCCTTGTAGCCCTTGTAGCCTCTGTAGCCCATGTAGCCTCTGTAGCCCTTGTAGCCTCTGTAGCCCTTGTAGCCTCTGCAGCCCATGTAGCCTCTGTAGCCCTTGTAGCCTCTGTAGCCCTTTAGTAGCCTCTGTAGCCCTTGTAGCCTCTGCAGCCTAGCCCTGTAGCCCTTGTAGCCTCTATGTAGCCCTTGTAGCCTCTGTAGCCTCTTGTAGCCCTTGTAGCCTCTGTAGCCTCTGTAGCCATGTAGCCTCTGTAGCCCTTGTAGCCCTCTGTAGCCTCTGTAGCCCTTGTAGCCTCTGTAGCCCTTGTAGCCTCTGTAGCCCTTGTAGCCTCTGTAGCCCTCTGTAGCCCTTGTAGCCACTGTAGCCCTTGTAGCCTCGTAGCCATGTAGCCTCTGTAGCCCTGTAGCCTCTGTAGCCCATGTAGCCCTTGTAGCCTCTGTAGCCCTTGTAGCCCTTGTAGCTGTAGCCTCTGTAGACTCTGTAGCCCTTGTAGCCTCTGTAGCCCTGTAGCCCATGTAGCCTCTGTAGCCCTTGTAGCCCTTGTAGCCTCTGTAGCCCTTGTAGCCCTTGTAGCCCTCTGTAGCCTCTGTAGCCTCTGTAGCCTCTGTAGCCCTTGTAGCCTCTGTAGCCCTCTGTAGCCTCTGTAGCCATGTAGCCTCTGTAGCCCTTGTAGCCTCTGTAGCCTCTGTAGCCCCTCTGTAGCCTCTGTAGCCTCTGTAGCCTCTGTAGCCCTTGTAGCCTCTGTAGCCTCTGTAGCCCTTGTAGCCTCTGTAGCCCTTGTAGCCTCTGTAGCCTCTGTAGCTGTAGCCTCTGTAGCCCTTGTAGCCTCTGTAGCTGTAGCCTCTGTAGCCTTGTAGCCCTTGTAGCCTCTGTAGCCCTGTAGGTAGCCTCTGTAGCCCTTGTAGCCTCTGTAGCCTCTGTAGCCTCTGTAGCCCTCTGTAGCCTCTGTAGCCCTTGTAGCCTCTGTAGCCCTTGTAGCCTCTGTAGCCCTTGTAGCCTCTGTAGCCTTGTTGCCTCTGTAGCCTCTGTAGCCTGTAGCTCTCTGTAGCCCTTGTAGCCTCTGTAGCCTCTGTAGCCCTTGTAGCCTCTGTAGCCCTTGTAGCCTCTGTAGCCTCTGTAGCCCTTGTAGCCTCTGTAGCCCTTGTAGCCTCTGTAGCCCATGTAGCCTCTGTAGCCTCTGTAGCCCTTGTAGCCTCTGTAGCCCTTGTAGCCTCTGTAGCCCCTGTAGCCCATGTAGCCCTTGTAGCCCTTGTAGCCCCTCTGTAGCCCTTGTAGCCTCTGTAGCCCTTGTAGCTAATATTTTAATATAATATAAGCAGTAAAAAGTAAAGAAATATCACGTGAACCAACCAATGAAAACCTAGCTTTGATAGACATTCACATGACCTAAAAGTAAGGTTTTGACCAATCAGAAGAATTCTTTGATAAGAACTGCGGGATGGCTCATTGGTAAAGTGAATCGGTACATGAGACTAACTTTTCATTATGGCGGTTCGGTTAAATGAAAGTATCACACTCAGCTTTCAAGAGTAAGTTAAAAGCTTTGCCCCTTAAAAAAAAGTAATGCCAATCTAGTAATACTCTAGTGATGTGGGAGAGGAGGACTGTCTAATAATTCTGTACACTAGTTTCTTAAGTAGTTTGAGACAAATAGTGTGTACAAGGTGCCTGTTTGAGTTTGCTAGTATGTAAGTCTGACAAAAAATGGAAACTGGTTGTTTGCTATGTAAACTTGACATATATATCTTAGAGTCATCTTCAGTGGTTTCACAAGACAGCTGCATTAGGCTTGTATGTTTGTCCCTCCATCTAATCCTATCATTGGTTAGCAAGTGTCTAAAGGGTACTACTTGTCACTTACTCGTAATAATATCAGTGAATTTAAAAATTCGCTCACCTAATAGCTAGACTAGAGTAGCTAAATGGAATGGCGGCACAACTATAAAAATTGAATGGAATCATATAGCTATTATATCCATGTATTTTTATACAGCAGGACTACACCTGTATTATCTTGTCCAGTAGTGATGGCATTTCCCATTGGCTTATTTTGCAGGTAGCAACATACTGCTGATGTATCAAGGCTAGTCAATACAAGATGTTGGCGAAGCAAGTGTCATGAAGTAAGTTGATAACGGGTGTGAACATAACCAGGCCTCATCCCTAATAGTGATAATGTTGGTGGCCCTGCCTCTTTTATTGTCTAGGTACAAATCTTTCCAGAGTTTTTTTGTTTGTTTGTTTGTTTGTTTTTGTTTTGGGGCATGACTTAGGTTCACCTGCATTGAGTCTACCACACTGGATTTATGTCCAACCAAAAAGTTGAAGACTTACTGATATTCTCCTATTACTTGTTACAGGGTGGGCATTATTAGGGTAAACTTGTAGTGGTGCGTTCCCTTGGCTGCTTTGGCTGTCTCTTTAGACTATGGCTTTGACCCATTCTTGGTTGATGCTCACACTTTGCTGGCAAGTCTATACATGCTTTATTAGTGACAGTCTCATTGCACTGCTCATCTGCTGATGCTATCCCTTACCTTATGACCTTACCATGCACCCTTCACTTGGCTATTCTTTTGTACTAGACCTTCCCTAGCATCCTCAAGTTGTCCTCCAGCTCCCACTCTTTGGGCCCTTATAACACTAGAGTTGAAACAAGTATGAAAGTGTTGGGTGGCCTGTGCTGTTGCATATAGAACAGAGATATATATTTATAAAGTATCAAGTATCATCTGAGGCTAGTGGTTCTGTAGTATGCAATGATATTGGTGCCGTTGGCCAGATTGTTATTATTAGCCCTCAGCGCGCATGCACAAGTGGGTTATAGTAGTCGTCCCATCTATTTGTCTGTCTGTCAGCTGATTTTGGAGATTACTGACAATTAACTGTTGATTTAAGTATGATCTTGCTCAGGATGATGATTTAACAAGCTGTCTGCTCCGTGTAGGTTCAAATTTTTGTAGGTAATGTCCCCTATCGTCATGTCGCAATCACATGGGAAAATAATTTCTTTTCTTCCCACGTTAGTTTTTGCTTCATACTGAAAAGTTAATGAGAGCTGGAATTCAGGTGTTTTACGTTGAAACTATATACCGGTGAGAGTCTCCTGCATGTTAGCTACTTCTTTAGACAGCAATTAGCTACATCTATGTTTCATTGCTTGAGCTGTATTGATACCTGATTAGGAATAGCCAAATATATTATTTTTTCGGTCTGAGAAATTATTTTGTTATAGCTAGCTAGTGTATAGTAGCGCTGAGGGTTCACACCTTTGGTGCTTCATTTGCTTGGCTTGATAACTAATTTTCTTTTCCATTAGAATTAATATTGCCATAACCTTTTTTTTCCATTTCCTAGATTTCATGGTGCTTGGGCTGCTGCTATCTGTGCTGAGGTTCTGGTGTTCTTGATTGAAGAAGAGAATAATGGTAAGTCTCTAGGCATGCACTACTGTTATCATTGTACATACACATACTAATACTAACACTGCATTCACGAAGTAGTACTGCACACGAAGTGCTAACACTGTGCACACACACATAGTGCTAACACTCTGCACACACATAGTACTAACACTGTGCACGCACATAGTGCTAGCACTGTGCACACACATAGTACTAACACTGTGCACACACATAGTGCTAGCACTGTGCACACACGTAGTACTATTACTGTGCATGCACGTAGTACTAACACTGTGCACGCACATAGTGCTAACACTGTGCACACACATAGTGCTAACACTGTGCACACACGTAGTACTAACACTGCACGCACATAGTGCTAACACTGTGCACACACATAGTGCTAACACTGTGCACACACATAGTACTAACACTGTGCATGCACGTAGTACTAACACTGTGCACGCACATAGTGCTAGCACTGTGCATGCACGTAGTACTATTAATACTGTGCACGCACATAGTGCTAGCACTGTGCACACACATAGTACTAACACTGTGCACACACATAGTGCTAGCACTGTGCACACACGTAGTACTATTACTGTGCATGCACGTAGTACTAACACTGTGCACGCACATAGTGCTAACACTGTGCACACACATAGTGCTAACACTGTGCACACACATAGTGCTAACACTGTGCTACTGTGCACACACATAGTGCTAGCACTGTGCACACACATAGTGCTATCACTGTGCACACACATAGTACTAACACTGTGCATGCACGTAGTACTAACACTGTACACGCACATAGTGCTAACACTGTGCACACACATAGTACTAACACTGTGCACGCACATAGTGCTAGCACTGTGCACACACGTAGTACTAACACTGTGCACGCACATAGTGCTAACACTGTGCACACACATAGTGCTATCACTGTGCTACTGTGCACGCACATAGTGCTATCACTGTGCACACACATAGTGCTAACACTGTGCACACACATAGTACTAACGCTGTGCACGCACATAGTGCTAGCACTGTGCACACACGTAGTACTAACACTGTGCACGCACATAGTGCTAACACTGTGCACACACATAGTGCTATCACTGTGCACACACATAGTACTAACACTGTGCATGCACGTAGTACTAACACTGTGCACGCACATAGTGCTAACACTGTGCACACACATAGTACTAACACTGTGCATGCACGTAGTACTAACACTGTGCACGCACATAGTGCTAGCACTGTGCATGCACGTAGTACTAACGCTGTGCACGCACATAGTGCTAGCACTGTGCACACACGTAGTACTAACACTGTGCACGCACATAGTGCTAACACTGTGCACACACATAGTGCTAACACTGTGCACACACGTAGTACTATTACTGTGCACACACGTAGTCCTATTACTGTGCATGCACATAGTGCTAACACTGTGCACACACATAGTACTAACACTGTGCATGCACATAGTGCTAACACTGTGCACACACATAGTACTAACACTGTGCACACACATAGTGCTATCACTGTGCATGAGGTAGTACTAACACTGCATGCACATAGTGCTAGCACTGTGCATGCACGTAGTACTAACGCTGTGCACGCACATAGTGCTAGCACTGTGCACACACGTAGTACTAACACTGTGCACGCACATAGTGCTAACACTGTGCACACACATAGTGCTAACACTGTGCACACACGTAGTACTATTATTGTGCACACACGTAGTCCTATTACTGTGCATGCACATAGTACTAACACTGTGCATGCACATAGTGCTAACACTGTGCACACACATAGTACTAACACTGTGCACACACATAGTGCTAGCACTGTGCATGCACGTAGTACTAACACTGTGCCTGGTAAGTACTAACACTGCATGCACATAGTGCTCCACTGTGGCATGCACTTAAGTACTAACACTGCACGCACATAGTGCTGTCACTGTGTCCACACAATAGTGCTAGCACTGTCATGCACATAGTGCTAACACTTGCACACACTTGTACTACACTGTGCATGCACGTATTCCTAACACTGGCACGCACATAGTGCTAACACTGTGCCCACCAGAGTACTACCATCTGTTTTTGGCATGCGACATAGTAATAACCTGGTGGCATTCACGTAGTACTAACACTGCACGCGCGCGTAGTGCGGTCTATCACTGTGCATGCACGTAGTCGAACACTGTGTCACACACATAGTACTAACACTGTGCACCACATATTTCTATCACTGTGGCATAGGTAGTACTAACCCTGGGGGGCTGCACATATGCTAGCCTGTTCCTTTCACGTAGTACTAACCCTGTGCACGGCATATGCTATCACGGTGCACAGCCATAGTGCTAGCACTGTGCAGCACATCGTCTAACACTGTGCACACACATAGTACTAACATCTGTGCCTGCACGTAGTACTAACACTGGTGCCGCACAGGTCTAACACTGTGCACACACATAGTACTAACACTGTGCATGCACATAGTACTAACACTGTGCATGCACGTAGTACTAACACTGCACGCACATAGTGCTAGCACTGTGCATGCACGTAGTACTAACACTGTGCACGCACATAGTGCTAGCACTGTGCACACACGTAGTACTATTACTGTGCATGCACGTTGTACTAACACTGTGCACGCACATAGTGCTAACACTGTGCACACACATAGTGCTAACACTGTGCACACACGTAGTACTATTACTGTGCATGCACATAGTGCTAACACTGTGCACACACATAGTGCTATCACTGTGCACACACATAGTGCTAGCACTGTGCATGCACGTAGTACTAACACTGTGCACGCACATAGTGCTATCACTGTGCATGACGTAGTACTAACACTGTGCATGCACATAGTGCTATCACTGTGCATGCACATAGTGCTAGCACTGTGCATGCACATAGTGCTATCACTGTGCATGACGTAGTACTATTACTGTGCACACACGTAGTCCTATTACTGTGCATGCACATAGTGCTAACACTGTGCACACACATAGTACTAACACTGTGCATGCACGTAGTACTAACACTGTGCACGCACATAGTGCTAACACAAACTACATTAAATCTACTAAATTTATCTTTCATGACATACTCAATAATTTATTTTCATAGTTATTCTGTGACAATCTATTTGATTATAAAGCTCTTATATATATGTTTGTATAAGTTACGTGATTGGCATTCAGATGTTAGACTGTAGGTGGATAGTTAGAAGACTAGTAAGCTCTTCAATTACAGTATGAACTAAAACATTATTACGTAATACAAACGAAGTGAACCTATAATCCCAAATTTTATTCCAACACCAAAGTGATTTAATTCCCTAAATAAAATCAATATATTTTGCTTTAAGACATATCAATAAATTATTTTTTCAGATCTTATAAATATAAAATTTATTCACTTGTTTATTCATGTTAGTTTATAAAGAATGTCATAACAAATCCTGACATGTAATTCTACATGAGTTCTATAGCTTGTGTGCAAAAGAGAGGTAAAACAGAAATATTGTTTTCCCTCATTTGAATCACTTTCTGTGCACTGTTCATATTGTATTGTAAGTTTTGTCCTTATATAATGAATGCTTTGTCAGTAAAACAAAGTGCACACTAAGTATTCTACACATACATAACACGCCATAGTTATGGATTAAAAAAATCAAATTAGAGTGTAATAACTCAATACTTTCAATATATTTAAGCAAGTTAGTACACATGCCATTATGTTGAAGTATGTTGCAAATTTACTTTTTATTATTTTATTTTAATTTAATATCTTGATATTACAATGTGTCTATGCTGTTCACTATTTACCTAAACATTCTTGGGTCCATGTACATCATTGTGTATGTGACTGATACTGACTAATACAACAATAGTCTTATTACCCTTGTATACCGTTTAGAAACTGGTCACCTAGCTTATCGGCTCCCTCTTGTTACTCTCTGCTTTTACTTCTACAACTTCCTGCAGTGCTCTCAATCAACATAATAAGTTACTGCAAAAAACATATTTTGCAAATATTATTGTTAATTAGTTTGTGTTTATTAGAACAGAAATCCTGAAAAAGGACCCCTCAATTTACTCGAGAAACCAAAATTTAATCATGATTAATTAAACTAAGAATAAGAATAATAACTAAATTGTGATTCTGTTCACACGCTATAAACTTACTGTAAAAATTGCAAAAATTAATGATTTAAAAGCAAGTGAGAAACTTATATAAAAGATCAACCATAGTTCTATTGGACACTTTCATAAAGTGGAACAGGACCAGATTGTGATACAGTGGAATGATCTCTTTTCTTCACAATGTCATATGAAAAATTTGTCTCACATGTGAAGTCATCAGTTGGTGGAGTAGATATGACATTAACTACACCATATGGGTGAGTGAACATTTGGGCCATTGAGAAATTAATAAATCACTTCTACAAGTTTGAAGAAAAAGCTGCTGTACTTATCAATTTTCAATTTTAAGTAATTGAATAATTGAATATTGACGATGTTTACCCAATAATTTTATCATTACTAAATGTGTATTAAGTAGCAAAACCCTTTACCAAATGTTCCATTCATTATAACTTGATGGACAACTCTCCTCAAAAAAATTTGCAGTAGAGTTTATTTTTAAATAACAAGCATACTTTATCAGTACCATTAATGCCACATTCATTGGGTGTGCCAAAATATATTAATGTTTTTGCATCATGCCTCAACTACAGGGTGAGTAGCTAGCTACCTGTTTCAGTAGTAGCTATGTAGCTATTCCAAATGCCTGCAAACTTTTTTTTAACTCTGCAAGCCATGCTGCTTAGTTAGAGTTGCAGACAGCACGAGGACTTTTATTGCATATAATGCAACCTCAGTACCGCATTATGCATTAACAGTCTATTAATGTATCAAGAGTGGTGTAATCTATTTTATAAGTGCACATATGTAATTCACATGGATGCATGTGGCTACAGTGCCACATCCATGTTACTGAAATTATGTGAAACAATACTATACTTACCAGCCATACCAATTTGACCAAGCAATCAGTCTTCCAAGTGCATATGTGACTGAGCTGACTGACTTATTGCTAGTAGCTATATCATGCATAGCAAAACTAGTGGTGGTAATTCTAGCACTAGTGAAATTAAGTTCAATGTAGATAAAGTGAGCTAAAATTTAAGCTTTATTACGATATTTATATCACCATACGATATAGAAATTCAAAACATTAACCTGTCATACATGAGACTTTGATACAATACAGAAGTATAATGCTGATTATGTGTAAGAAACAGCTAACACTATACATTTAAATCATCTAGAGTAACCCATCAAGACTATTGTAAAGTTAATAATTTAATATTATAATGAACAATAATGCGTGATGAATTCCAAGGAGGTGAATAAAATATAAATGAAACAACAGTGATGACACTGTAAGTGAATTCCACTCAAGTGAATCTTTCTGGGGACAAAGTTCAGTCCTGCAGATCAAGACAGGAGGGTTGTTTACAGAATAATAGTTGTATGCAAATGGTAGTTTTAATTTTGTCTCATACAGTAGAACCTCTCTATAATGGCCAACGTCGGGAATAAAATTTTGGCCTTTATAGAAAGGTGGCCTTATTTCAAAGGTTTTCAATAATATGAATAAATTATAATAGTGTCTAATAAATATGATAATAGTGTCAAATAAATATTATGATAATAGTGTCAAATAAATATGATAATAGTGTCAAATAATAGTGTCGAATAAATATGATAATAGTGTCGAATAAATATAATAGTGTCGAATAAATATGATAATAGTGTCGAATAAATATAATAGTGTCAAATTATGATAATAGTGTCGAATAAATATAATAGTGTCGAATAAATATGATAATAGTGTCGAATAAATAATGACAATGGTTAGGTGTTACTACTGTTTGCTGTAGAGTTTGGTTATAAAAATCATATATCACGAGGCTGAAAAAACTCTTGTAGAGTGCTCTGTCTACCATGACAAAAGCTAGCAGTATGAAGCTGAATCAGCTTATCTACCGTGAATGTAAGTCGTGTTGCTTCTTCAGGATGCCCTTTATTATCCATAAACACTCTAAGTACGGGATCTTTTGCCTAGCACAACACTATCATTGGAAATATTGGATTCATATTGCTCTCTAATGTCTTGATGGGCTAAAATAGTGTTAACTTGTGTCTTTCCACAATTGAACTTATCAGCCAGAATCCTGCTAGTTATGTGTGGGTTCTTCTTCCTCATTTCAATCAATCATGACTAGCCAGCCCATAGCCAGACAGAGGTTGTTAGCTTCAGTTTTGAATCGTTCATACGTGGCTATCATGCTTATAGAGCGCAATGGGAGCCCTGGGTAGGGGAGGTGCTACGTTTGGAGCGAGATCCAACCAACCAGGAGGACATCAATGCTGTAGCGATAATCAATGCTAGTGGAATAGTCGGTCATGTACCCTTCAACTTAGCTCCTATTATGTCAGCGTTTTGGCTGAGGTGACAGGAAACAGAGTGAATCGTGGAGCTGGCTACGGGTTGGAGATTCCATGCAAGTACCACTTCTTTGGATCGTCCTTGTATATAGAAAGACTAAAAATTATTGTGGACAGCAGCGTTCTGATGGATTGTTGTAGTTTTCATTGTGTTATTGTTATTGAATGAATGCACGTTGTATATGAAATACCGAAGGGTGTGTTGGGGGTGGAGCTAACTGTCCGTTGTAAGCAGGTCCCGCTGTTAACAGTATTAGTGGCCGTAATACGGAGTAGAGAGGTGGCCGTATTGCAGGGGTTTCTGGTACTAAAAGCAATAGTCGTGCGGTCTGGACCAATCCAAGTGGCCGCTTAAGACAGGTGGCCGTTAAGTAAGGTTCCACTGTACTTGTACTTTTTCCATGCTTTTGGATACTTGAAATTTTCCTTGGTGTCATGCTGTCTGGACCATGCAGAAACACTAAGAGGCTATAGAGCGTGCTGTCACATAAGTGAAATGAAATTGGTACAGTGAACAATGAGCTGAAGAAGCCGTGGACGAAATTCTGGCTTCTGTGCTTCCTCCACCTGAGGCCATAGTCCAGAGCCAACAATTTGGGATGAAGTGGTTAGTTAACATTTTTTGGTAGGCTCCTAGGCAGCCTTCCAGTGAAATGAGTGGGTATCTTACCACAAGTGTACATAACAAAGCCAAAGCCCCCCCCCCCCAACTCTGGCCCTACACATTGATTGAGCCACACTACTTTGATGCATGGGCCTTTAGGGAAGTGTATCATGTAGATCAGTTTTCCATACTGCAGGGTTGTATAATTTTATTCCTCATAAAATTCAAAATTTGGCAATGTACAACTTCCAAAATTCTGAGGACATAACACTTAGGATTGTGGTAATGGGATGGCAAAATCCCAGGGCTCTCTCTCCTTCCCTTTCCTATGTACTGATTATTACATAGTTGCCAAGTTTATGAAACTAATTTTAGGTACAGGTAAAACCACACCCATCTTAGTGAGCCACACCCAAAATCACACCCATTTTAGTCAGCCACACTTAAACCATGCCCATTATCAATAGACCACATTCCTTTCAGTTCCAATTTCAAATAATATTTATTATTGGTAGTGAGGACTTTGTGTAGCTTTTTTTACAGTTAGTTTAAACTGGAAAAGCGTTAAGGGTGCCCTGCCACCGGAAACCGAGGCGCGTAACCGCAAATTGACTGTTTTTGCTATGTCTTTATATTTCTTTTTCTGTGTACTGTGGGCTTACTTTGTTGTTACAGATGGAATGAGCACCAACAGAGGACTCCAGCAATCCAAATATGAAGAATGAAGACCCGTCTGGGACGGCGATACAGCTCTGCACACCGCTACTATTATGTGTTATTTCGAAGCGCCGAAGGAACTAGCGTGCTCTTTTTTTTTTCCAGAGGTAGCTAGCGGGCTTCTTCGCAACATTACGGAGCCATATTTCTAATAAACATCTATATTCTATTTTTGTAAATAGTAAAATTTTCGTGCCGTTTTACTCCTGCGTTATTCTAAAAAAATCTCTCTGTAACTTTATTCTAAGGGGGGTATGCTGCTTGTGCGCAAAATTTGGATTCAATTCAATGATCAATTCCACGAAATATCGATTTATATTTTCAAGTTGACTACTGATTCGCTATTTTAGTGGTATATAGCTCTAAAAAGAGCCCATTTGTAAACAAAAATAAGAAATACAATAATGAGCCGTGAGATTGCCGTTGTAACTTTGGAAAAGGTTAGTCGGGAGCAGAAGTGACGGCGTATTTCCAATGTTGCTTGGAGTTGGTTGCTCATTAGTGAGAGCGGGGTAGTTCTGCACAAATTTCAGACTTGTAGGTGATAGGGCTGAAGAATATAGCGTTAGCAATCCTGACAGAAGAACTGAAGTGATGATGACGGAGTCTATACCAGCCAAGTCTGAATACAATGTTGGTGGAGTAGTAGGAGCTGGTACCAGTCAGGATGGAGTTGGTCACCGTTGAGACAGAGTTTTAAGCTGCTCTAATGGCTTCACAAGTAGAGCCTCATTCCGGACCCGTTTGTCCTCCTGCTTCGCGGTAACCTGTAGATTTTTTTGGCGCCAAAGTTAATTGATCCGCGTAGAAATTCAGAGCTGGCCACGCGACGCGTGAATAGATTGCAGAGCTGGCAGCTCCTGTACAACAATAGGCTAAGTAGTAATTCCGGTGCGGTACGTTGCAGATCTGATAATTCCGGTACTGCACCGGATGTTCCGGTACACTTGGCAACTATGTTATTATTCTAATTATTCTCATATGCTTTCAATTTTGTCATCACAAAACTCAGTTGCTTTGTGCTGTACTTTTTTCCCCTGTGCTGTACATGTAAAGGAAGTGATGTATTCCTTTGTAAATACTACGTTGTGAATACTGTTGTTTTGCTGTGCTTTTAGATTCAGCTTAGGGATTTATTTTTAAACTAGGCTACATACATGCTATTATCATTCAAAAAAATTAATTCAGCAGGTGATAATGGCCTAATATATAATTATGATTGTAATCAGTGAGATCTTGTTAGTGGGCACAGGAATTCTCATGGTTGTCAGTGTGCATGATTAAGGAACATAGTAGGCTAAATCCTGATGATATGTGTTGTGATCTTGTATTATTATTATTATTAACCCTCAGCGCGCATGCGCAACAGGGTTATAGCAGTCGTCCTGTCTGTTTGTCTGTCTGTCATGATCTGATTTTGGAGATTACTAACAATTAACAGTTGATTTAGGTATGAACTTACTCAGGACGAAGATTTAAGACCTCTTGAAGCTTTCAACTCTACATAGTACCAGCTTTTATGGGCAACTCTCCCTAGCATAACATCATAATCACGTAAGCAAATAATTTCTTGCAGCCAGCGGTGTAGTTCACTTTATGCTCAGGGAAGTTAATTGAGTTGGAAGAAGTGAAGTTTCACATTGAAAATGTATACCGGTGAGTGTTTCTGGTCTGTTTAGCTTCTTCTCTTATGAAGACAGGTTTTCATGTACCATTTTCATTGCTCCAGCTATTTTGATGCCTCATTACAATAGCAAACAGATTGCTTGGAAGGAGATTATAATATTGTAATATCCAGGTAGTGTTCAATAGTGCTGGTGCTTCATTGTTATTATTAGTGCAATTACATTTGTTCATTGGCTCACCTCTAGCCCACAGTTCCAATCACTTACCTCAAACCACAATGGTGATGCAATCATAGGTCCACTCACCTCTTGTCTGATTGATTACCATTCTTGTCAGTTGTTGCATTGATTCTTGTAAAACATGAAACTGAGTGTGAATGCGGAATCCAGCTTAGCTATTGCGTGAATACTTTTAAAAAATTGGGTGTATTATAGGAATAGAAGGCTTTATATTTATAGTGTTATAGTAATTTTAGTAACTGGGTATGACTGATTGACGATCTAATCCTTGTTGCAATCTTTTTGAGTTGTCCAAAAGTTCATGTTCATTTAAGTTGGGCTTAGAATGGAGTATTTAAAAAGTGCATTATTTTATACTTGTTAATTTGGTACTTGTTTTGTTGTCAATGTATCCAGCTGCGCCTTAAACACGATGGGTTTGAGAAGAAGTGCACATTATCGTGTTTCTACTACTAATTGGAAGGATAGCTTCAAACCTGGTCACTTTAGTTTTACTGTTGGTGGGGCTTGTGCGCATAGTCATTTTTATCTATTTTATTTATGTATCAATAATTTTATTGTTATTAGAATGAGGTGTGATCAATATTTGTAAATACCATAGTTAATACCTTCTAAGAAAAGTGTTCCAAAAAAACTCGGCACAATGTATAAGCTTAACACCACACAGAGTGTTATATTAAAATACTTTACCTGGTGTTATAGCATCTGGAATAACCACACCCATGTGGACTATGTGTGTGTGTGTATGTGGGGGGGGGGGCAGGAAATAGAGGGAGAAATATGGAAAATTGTGCCAGCTAGGCATACAATCATTGACACATTTTGACACTCACAAAGTCTGATCAAACTGTGACTCAAGATACATTGAATTATGTCCACTCTCTTCCCATAGACAATTATCTAGGAGTTTGCTTGGGGCATTTTTTCCCCATGTCACCCATGGAGTGAGTTCCCCC